>PDWI01001453.1_pt1 | contig 37304 bp, 39 predicted proteins | sample 1430891 | NCBI WGS metagenome assembly PDWI01 (sample SAMN01162508, study PRJNA174530) | Oral metagenome, whole genome shotgun sequencing project. | biome: Marine environment; feature: Marine mammal; material: Swab sample of the gingival sulcus; isolation source: swab sample of gingival sulcus... | reverse complement strand
TACTCTTCTGGAACAACAACCTCAACCTTCATCATAGGTTCAAGCAATACAGGGTTTGCAAGTTTTGCAGCATCCTGGAAAGCCTTTGAAGCTGCAATCTTGAAGGCGATTTCTGATGAGTCGACATCGTGGTAGGTACCATCGTAGAGCTCTACAGAAACATTGTTCATTTGGAATCCAGCAACTGTACCGCGTTGCATTGCCTCCTTGAATCCTTTTTCACAGGCAGGAATGTACTCTTGTGGAATGACTCCTCCCTTAATATTGTTAATGAATTCAAATCCATCTTCATCACGCTTCACGTTCTTTGGAAGTTCTGCTCCCTCTTCGAGCTCTTCAAGAGGTTTGATGCGGATCTTAACGTGTCCGTACTGTCCACGTCCTCCTGACTGCTTGATGTACTTCTCTTCAGCCTCGGCTGATCCTTGAATCGTTTCTCGGTAAGCTACCTGCGGTTGCCCAACATTTGCTTCAACACCGAATTCACGCTTCATACGATCAACAATAATATCAAGGTGAAGTTCTCCCATACCAGAAATAACGGTATCCAATGTTTCAGGGTCAGTTGAAACCTTGAAGGTTGGGTCCTCTGATGAAAGACGTGAGAGAGCGATTCCCATTTTTTCTTGGTCGGCCTTGGTCTTTGGTTCAATCTTGAGAGATACCACAGGGTCTGGGAAGGTAATTTGATCAAGAATAATTGGAGCATCCAAATCACAAAGGGTGTCTGAAGTATTCACATCCTTGAGTCCTACCGCAGCTGCAATTTCTCCAGCGAACACCTTTTTCACCTCTTCTCGTTCGTTTGAGTGCATACGCAAGATTCGTCCGATACGCTCCTTGTTCCCTGTTCGGGTATTGAGGATGTATGATCCTGCTTCGAGGGTACCTGAGTACACGCGGAAGAAGGTAATCTGCCCTACGAATGGGTCAACCGCAAGCTTGAATGCAAGTGCAGCAAACGGCTCTTCATCTGAAGCTTTTCGTTCAATGACCTCTTCAGTCTTTGGATCAATTCCTTGCACTGGAGGAATATCTGTTGGTGCTGGCATGTAGTCAACCACCGCATCGAGCATTAACTGTACTCCAATGTTCTTGAAGGCTGAACCTCCAAAAACAGGAACGATATTGTTAGCAATAACCTGCTTGCGAAGCTCTACCTTGAGCTCATCAACAGAAAGTTCTTCTCCATCAAAGTAACGATCCATCATTTCATCATTGTTTTCAATGATTTTTTCAACGAAAGCGTTTCGTTTTTCTTGTGCTCTCTCAAGGTACTCTGCAGGAATGTCTTCTTCAATAATTTCATTCCCCATATTCCCCTCAAATTTGTAAGCTTTCATTTTCAAGAGATCAATAACCCCTGAGAGATCTGATTCAACACCAACTGGCAATTGAGCCATTACTGCATTTTCAGTCAACCGTGCGGTAATTGAAGCAAAAGCCTTATCAAAGTCAGCTCCGGTTTTGTCGAGCTTGTTGATGAAACACATTCGTGGAACCTCGTACTTGTCAGCTTGTCGCCACACTGTTTCTGTTTGTGGCTCAACTCCTGCTTGACCATCGAGAACAATAACAGCACCATCGAGAACCTTGAGTGATCGCTCTACCTCAGCGGTAAAGTCAACGTGACCAGGGGTATCGATAATGTTGAATCGATGCTTGTAAGTATTATCGATTCCTCGATAGGTTGGTGTCCAGAAACAAGTAGTCGCAGCTGAGGTAATGGTAATTCCTCGCTCTTGCTCTTGCTCCATCCAGTCCATGGTTGCTGCACCGTCGTGCACTTCCCCAATTTTATGTGATCGTCCGGTATAGTACAAAATACGTTCGGTGGTGGTAGTTTTACCAGCATCAACGTGAGCAACAATACCGAAGTTTCGTGTTTTTTCTAGTGAATAATCTCGTTCCATAATAAAAATAATAAGTAAATAAAATATGAACCTTGCGCATTTTTGCGTGCGGTCTTTGTTATAACAAAAGACCACAAGGTCTTTCAATAGACATCATATTACTACAAATAAATGCTTTTGCAATATATGGGTAGGTAAAATCGAACAGATTAATTTTCTCAAGAGTATTAAATGAACACAAAAACAAAACCCTAAATAAAGAAGTAGAAATATTACTAAAAAACAGGATTAGGGAATTGTTTTTTAAATGTTAAAATAAATATACTAGTAATTAATTTTATTTTTTACCATAAAGAAGAAAAAATAATATTTTCTTTTATTCTGTAAAAAGATTCGAAATTTCTACTCTAAGCTTTTTCTTGTTATACTAAATATATTTACAAGCTAATTTTTAAAAAATAACGTGTTCAATACAAAAATTGAAAGATATAACAAAATAGCTTCATCTCCTAAAAATAAACCACAAGAAGTTATCAGCGCTATAGATATTAAACAAGGAAACAAAATTCTTGAAATTGGAGTGGGGGGCGCTTATTATGCCAAGAAGTTTGCAGAAATAATTGGCGAAAACGGTCAGTATTACGGAATTGATACGGACGAAACATTTATTGAAAATTTAAAGGAAATCGTTCAATCCATTTCAAATATTACAGGGGTACATATATCAAAAAATGAGATACCTATATTACCCGAAAAGGTAGATTTTGTTTTTACACGAAATGTTTATCATCACTTAGAAAACAGAACTGATTATTTCAGAAAAATATCTAATTTAATGACTCCTAAAGGTCAAGTTGTGATTATTGATTACGACGAAAATTTTTCGCTTTTTAGATTGTCCGGACACTATACCAAGAAGGCGACCATCATTAAAGAACTTAAAGACGCTAATTTTTCACTCGTAAAAGATTTAAAGTTTTTAAATAAACAATCATTTCTAATATTTGAAAAAAAATAAAAAACAGGGATTTGGCAAAACCAAATCCCTGTTTTTATGTTAAAATATATCTATAAAAATATGACAAAACAAATACTCAAGAACAAAAAAATAGGATTAGCCCTGGGTGGCGGAGCAACTCTCGGTGCAGTACATATAGGGGCCATCAAAGCGCTCGATGAAGCCGGCATCACTATTGATTATATTGCTGGTACGAGTATCGGTGCTCTCGTTGGTGCCTTTTTTGCATTTCATAAAAACTACAATTTTATCCAAGATGTTGCTGCCCACATGTCGTGGAAAGATATTGCATCACTCTCGGTGTCAAAATACGGTTTATTTGATAACACAAAAATAGAAAAACTTATTGAAAAACACTTAGGAAAAGTCAATTTTGAAGAATCAAAAATCCCAATAGCACTTGTAACAACCAACATCCTCAACGGAGAAAAAATCGTACTCAAGACAGGAAACGTCGCCAAAGCAGTTTCTGCAAGTTGCTGTATCCCTGGAGTTTTTCACCCCGTAGAACTTGATGGACATCTCCTGGTTGATGGTGGGTTGGTAGAGAACGTACCAATCTCACCCCTCAAAGAAATGGGCGCAGAAATTATCATTGCTGTTGATTTGTCTTCAGGAAACTCCTACAAAAAACCTAATAACTTCTTTGACATTCTCATGAACAGCTACCAAACCTCAACCCTCTCTAAAACAAAAATCCAAACGAAGGAGGCCGACGTACTCATCACCCCGAACCTAGATGGTTTTAGTGCTCTAAGTCATAATAAAACAAAAGAACTCATAGATATTGGGTACACCGCCACCAAAGAAAAAATCGAATCCCTATTAGAATTAGAATAAAAGAAAAACACCCAACAATGGGTGTTTTTACCATACTCCAAATCCTTGATAAGGTTCGACGATATTACATTGAAATTCAATAATAAAAAATGATTATTATTTATAATCTGTTTTTTTATAGATATAATCTCTAATATAGTTTTTATTCAACCAAAAACACTGCTTAGTAAATTCTGTTTGTTTTGTAAAAACATCAAAAACCACTAACGGAAAAGTGTCTTGTTTATTCCTTCCATGTGGACGAACATGCACAGCATAACTATCTTTAGTTCCTGGGAAATTATTATAGACTATTTCCTTACCTCTTTTGTTTTTTCTTATATCTCTTACAATCTCCCCTGAATTAATCACCCTTCTTGTCAAATTCCAAACACGCTGTGCCTCTAATAAATCTTTTATTGGCATATTCCAAAACCTATAAGAATCTAGTATAAATTCACCTCTACTATTTTCCTTGAAAAATACAAATAAAAACCTTGAATTTAATTGATTATAAAAGTCTGATTGTTCCCATTCTTTTGTTTCGACTATTTCTTGAAATTTAAATGCTGGAAAAGAAACATCTTCTTTGGGTTTATTGTTCTTATCCAACCTAATAACTCTTAATGTAACATCTGCTTTTTCAAATTCTGGTATTTTATTTTTTTTAGAACCTAGAATTCTTTGGATAAGCAGGCGATTATATGATTTATTTTTTGAGTCTATTTCTTTTCCATAAATATTACCTAATTCGCTTATTGATTTACCTATATAGGGTTTTATTTTTTCATAAATAAAGTCATCAAAACTTTTATTTAGATTAACACTAAAATCTAAATCGTTTTCCTCTAATTGTTTATCCAAAAAAGACCTGATTTTGTAGGTCATAAATCCATTTTTATACGAAAAAGCCCTAGGTTTTGCTTCTGGTCCGTTTGGTTGAGTTCTTCTGTTTTTTGAACTAGCTGATTTAGTAACAGCTCCTAAATACATAGTATCCCCTTCTGATAGCTCATGAGCCAAACCTCTTTCAACCTTATCTTTTATTTTATTCCAATCATCTAAAATAATAGCCTTATCTATTTCAGAGAAGTTTTCATAAGAAAGTATTTCGGCCAACATAAACTTATAATCAATTTCAAGTTTTTCTTTTTCGTATAAATACGAAAGCAAAAGAATATCCTTGTTCTTATAAAAAAACTTACTTGATAAAAAATCTTCTTTTACTAATTCATGATAATCTATCATACCTAATATAAGTCTTTCCTTTGAAGAAAATCCATTTTTAATTCTTTTTATTGGATGTGATTTTAACTCTAACCCAGCGTCCTCAAAATCAGGGGTAGCTTCATTCCCTGGGTTTATCCCAAAAAAATTACTTTCAAGAAGAGTTCCTAGTCTCCCTTTTGTTTTGCTACCAGAAATCATTTTAATCATATTTAAATCCAAGGGAATAACACAGTCTGAATTACGTAATGTTTTACCAACAAGTTTTTTTGCATAACTAAGAATTGATGTCTGTGAAGATTGATCAAATTTCTGATTCATGATAACATGATACCATAATGGAAAACGATAAAAAAATTAAAGTTATTGAGCTTTTTGCTGGTATTGGTGGTTTTAGATTGGGGCTAGAAAAAAATAATAATTATGAAGTCATTTGGAGCAATCAATGGGAACCAACAACCAAAAGACAGCACGCAAATGAAACATATGAATCTGTTTTTGGGAAACAAAATCATTGCGGTAAAGATATAAATACCGTATCAATGAAAGACATTCCTAAACATGATTTATTAGTAGGAGGATTCCCTTGCCAAGATTATTCTGTAGCAAAAACACTATCCCACTCAAAAGGACTTGAGGGGAAAAAAGGTGTTCTTTGGTGGAATATTCATAAGATTTTAAAAGAAAAAAAACCCTCTTACATACTCTTAGAAAATGTTGATAGACTCCTTAAGTCTCCATCAACACAAAGAGGTCGTGATTTTGCAATCATGCTTGCAACACTTAATGAACTTGGTTATGCAGTTGAATGGCGTGTAATTAATGCTGCTGATTATGGAATGCCTCAACGAAGACGAAGAGTTTTTATTGGAGGCTATAGAAAAAATACAAACCTTTATAAAAAAATAAAGAAAACAAAACTTGAAGATTGGGTAACAAAAGAAGGAGTTCTTGCCTCGGCCTTCCCTGTTGAAAAAAAACCTTCTTTAACCGAAACGTTTAAATTAGACAATGACATTTTTAAAATATCTAAAGATTTTAATAAAGGAGGAAAAAAATCTCTTTTTGAAATTTCTGGAGCAATGATTAACGGAGAGGTTGTAACAATAAAAACAAAACCAAAATATAAAGGTAAATATATTACATTAAGAGATATTCTTGTTCCTGAAAAAGACGTCCCAAAAGAATTTTTTATTGATAAAGATTCATTGAAAAAATGGAAAGAATTGAAAGGAGCAAAAAAAGAAGAAAGGACGACAAAAGATGGGTTTAAATATTTCTATTCTGAAGGAGGGATGATTTTCCCAGATAACCTAGATAACGCCTCTCGTACAATTGTAACAGGTGAAGGTGGTTCTACCCCTTCTCGATTTAAACATGTAATTAAATCACCAGAAAGCGGGCAACTTAGACGATTAATCCCAATAGAACTTGAGCGATTAAATATGTTTCCTGATAACCACACAATAGGACAATCAGATACCAAAAGAGCTTTCTTTATGGGAAATGCACTCGTTGTAGGAATTATTGAAAAAATAGGAAAAAGTTTATACAAAAAAATAAACGAAAAATAAAAAATACCCACAAGCAAGGCACTGCCTTTTGTGGGTATTTTTAATGCTCCGCCGGTAGGATTCGAACCTACGACCAATCGGTTAACAGCCGAGTGCTCTACCACTGAGCTACGGCGGAATCGATACCTAAAATCAAGTACACAGATATAGTATCACAGTCCTAAAAAAATGCAAAACTTCTCTAAAATAAAAAATATTGTATAGTAAAAATATGTACCTCTACGTAAAAGTTCATCCTCACTCAAAAAAAGAAAGCCTCACCTGGAAGAGTGAGAACAAGCTCGACGTATTCTGCAAGGAAAAAGCCGAAGCCAACAAGGCAAACATCGCAACAAAGCGAATCCTCTCTGAGGAACTCAATCTTCCCGAATCACACATCAGGCAAATCTCAGGAAGGCAAAAACCCCACAAAATATTTGAAGTAAAAAAAATAGCCACGTAGCTATTTTTTTCTAAAGAAATTTGTATTCGGATTTTGACGAGGGTCGTGTACATCACACTTGATAGGGATACTATAGCGCGGAACCGTTCGCTTTCCTTCCATGAGTGGATCGTGGGCTAATATTTTTTTAGCAACAACATCTCTCTTTTTACTCAAAACAAGGTGAACGAGCACAACAAGGAGAATGAGAAGAAAAACAATGAGCCCAAGCAGAGGGTAGTTGATTCCGTAGAGTGATGAGGTCTTAAACCCGATTTTCTTCTTCCCAGAGGCGAAGACAATAACCTCACCAAGCTCATCGTCGTACTCGGCACTCTTTTTATTTTTTGGAGAAACAATAGGAGCGTTCTCCTGCGAGGTGTCTCCTTTTTTTACCGTACCCTTTTCCTTGTCAGGAGAAGGTTCAGGGTTAACAGGAACATCCTTTTTCTTATCAGTCTTTTTCTTCAAACCAATGAGCTCCCAAAACGAGAGAGGTGAAGAAAGGTAGTCATCATCAGCAAGGCTTCCATCTTCATTAACCTGCCCATAGATAGCTTCTTCACCGTACTCGCCTTTTGTTACGAAACGTCTCTTTTGCCCATAGCTAATAATACCACCGGTCTTCAAAGCAGTTCGATAGTAGTAAAGCATCCCTGGTTCGAGCCCTTCGATTTTTTGAGAAAAGATACCTCCTTGCCCATTTTGGGTAAAGGTAAGAGTTTTCTGTGAAAGTTTAAACTCCCCTCTTCCATACTCAAACCAAATGTAGACAGGTTCGGTTTCTGTATACTCTTGAGGGAGGCTGTATTGACCACGAAGGTAGGCACTTGTTTTTTCAACCTGGGTTGCAGGGAGCGTTATGAAACTTGGCATGCTCGACTGTGCAGAGAGACTCGTAGCAAACAAGGTCACCAAAAAAATAAATGCTCTTTTTGAAAATTTTTTCATACACCCATCATACAACAAAAAAAGGCATATATCAAAGTGCCCTATCCCCAAAAGCTATTCGCTCAATATGCAAACTCACCCCACCACAGCCATAAGCTTTTCCAATCTTTTCTGCGAGTGACCTCATGTAAAAACCAGAAGACACTCTCGCCTCAACTCGATAGATGCAAAAAGAATCTCTCGTACTCACCCTAAAATACTCTTCCCACTTCTCGTAAATTTCTTGCTGACGAAAATCACCATGAACGAGACTAATAGCATCAAAAACTTTTTTTGCAAAATCCTCTTTCGTCACTACCTCTTTCCCCACCTGCTTCAACGAAAATAGTTCAACCTCTCTCTTGGGAATCTTGCGCTCATCAAGACCCCCCTCGCGCGCCCAAAGCCAAAGTGGTTTTCCCTCAACGGTCTTTGAAGAAAAAACTGGATAGGTTTGCTGCTGTTTGCCAAGGTATGGCTCCACAACAAGATCATCAGAGATATCAACCTCGTTAAAACACAAAGAAGAGAGCATACCTAAAACATCACCCGTATCTGTCGAGAGGCCGAGAACAAAATCCATACGGTAGGTTTTGTCGCAATTCAAGTAGGATTCTTTTTTGTGCACATCTGCTCCAGTAAGTATTGGTATGAGGCCTGACGCAAGCGGATCGAGCCTTCCTGCGTAGGTAATCTTCTCATCCTCAAACTCCTTGTGCTCACGGAGAAAACGCTCTCTCATGCGCGCGAGCGTCTCACCGTATTTTTTTGTATAGAGAACAATAGCCATGCACCAAAACTATACCAAAAAAGACTTGAAAAGAATACTATTTTTGCTATAGTAGAGCCTGTACAAACTTGTGAAGAGCTTGCTCTTCCCTGCCTTCGAAACGCAGGAATAAACGAAATTTTCTATTAGCAGTTATCAAAAATTTTGTGCGAGTTTTACCTAAGAAAAATACAATCATTATGTCAAAAGCAAACGAAGCTTTTATTAAAGAAATGTATGAAGCTGGTGCACACATCGGGTACTCAAAAACCAAACGCCACCCTTCTACTCGTGACTTCATCTTTGAATCACGCAAACAAAAAGATATCATCGACCTTGAAAAGACAGAACTTCAACTCAATGAAGCACTCGCATCACTCGTTGATATCAAATCAAAGAACCTTCAAATCCTCTTTGTTGGAACAAAACCAGAAGCAAAGGGACTCGTTCGTTCTCAAGCAGAACTCATTGATATGCCATACGTAACCGAACGATGGCTCGGAGGAACTCTTACCAACCGACGAGAACTTAAAACTCGCGTTGAACGACTTACCACCCTCTCAGCACAAGCAGAGAAAGGAGAGCTCGTAGCAGCAACCAAGAAAGAAAAGCTCATGCTCGAGAGAGAAATCGAACGACTTGAACACAAGTTCGGAGGACTCAAAAATATGGACAAACTTCCTGCAGCACTCTTTGTTATCGATCCAAAGAAAGAACACATTGCTGTTGAAGAAGCACGTCAAATGAATATTCCAGTCATCGCTCTTGCTAATACCGACTGTGATATTTCAATCATTACCCACCCTATCGTGGCAAACGATACTAACCTTTCATCAATCAGTCTTTTCACAAAGAAGATTGCTGATGTACTCAAATAATAACCATGGGAATTTCAATGGACGAAATCAAAGCCTTGCGTGAAGAAACCGGAGTTTCAATCATGAAATGTAAGGAAGCGCTCGAGCAAACAAACGGAGATATGGATGCTGCACGAGAAGTGTTGCGCGAAATCTCTTCAAAAGCAGCCGCAAAGAAAGCTGATCGTGATCTTGCTGCTGGAATTATTCAATCATACATCCACCCAAACAAGGGAATGGGAGTTCTCATTAAACTTGGATGTGAGACTGACTACGTAGCTATGAACGAAGACTTTATTGCACTCGCTGGAGACATTGCTATGCACATCGCTGCAATGATGCCAGAGACCGTTGATGAGCTCCTCAAACAAGCTTTCGTAAAAAATCCTGAGGTAACAATTGCAAAACTCATCGAAGAAGCAACTCTCAAGATTGGTGAACGTATCGAAGTAGCTGAATTTACTCGCTACGAAATCTAAGTACCACTATGCTCAAGTTTTTTATTGCTCTCTTTATACTCTCCCTTGCAGGAATTGCCTTCTTGCACTACGGAGTAGAGAGAAAAAAAACGAAAAGGCTATTGCATGATTTTCAAAAATCCTGTAAGATTAGCAGTGTTCGCTTCGAGAGAAGATGTGTAAAGCTCGGTTTCTATTTGAAATCATTGCTCCTCAAAATCTCCCGTAAACGAAAAATACTCTGCAGAAAAACACGCAAACGTGTTAACTACAGAGTTGCACAGCTACGGTACTCACTCCGTAAAAGACTCTTTGATGAGGGTCACAACGATCGTGTTGCAGAACACCTTGTGAGTATCAAAGAAAATCTGCACAAGTAAGGCTCCGCCTTACAGAGGCCATCTTAGCTCAGTTGGTAGAGCAATGGTTTTGTAAACCATAGGTCGTCGGTTCGAGCCCGACAGATGGCTCAAAGATAAAAAACACTTCAGTATGAAGTGTTTTTTATATAGCTTTTAAAAAGATGGCTGACCTCCTTACACCTTAATTTCGCCAGAAGAACTCTTTAGCTCATGAAGAAAATCAATGTAAGGGCTATCAATAATTTTATAGACGCCATCAACCCTTAGAACCTTAATCTGGACGAGGTCTTTTTCTCCCTTACCAATTCTGTATTGGAAAATGAGAACCTCTTTCTTGTCAGAATCAAAATTCAAAAAGTGAAGCTGCTCTCTATCGAGAGAAAGCTCATCATGCTCGAGCAAAAAGCGCTCAGCCTCAGCCTTGATTTCCTCTTCTTCTTTTCGCTCCTTAAGGCTTGGAAGAATACTTTCAATCTCATCAAGTCCGTGGAATCCTGCGTACTTGCTCTGATTGATAATAAGAATAGGGGCCTCTTCGGTAAGGTCGTAGATCCCCGTAAAGGTGTCGATAAGAGAGAAATCCAAATCTCGGTCAAAAGAATAGATACGTACCCATGGGTAGCGACGTTTAATTTCACTCAGTACGTAGCCCTGCTTGGTACACTCACTACACTCCTGTCCATAGAGGTAAACAATTGTATCGGTTTGCTGCCCACACTTCTTTGCAATCTCTTGAGAGAGGAGGTAGTCTTTTACCTCGAGGAGCGAGTAGTACTTTTTAACCATGAGGAAGTGTCTTCCTGATGAACCCTGTGTTTCTTCCATAAAGGAGAGCTTCTTTCCCATCTCATCAAGCTGTTCAGAGAGAATTGGTCGAGAGAGAATTACCTCACACGGAGCATTCTTGAGTAAATCGAATTGAGTTTCGTTAGCAACTAAATCAACGCTAATCTCCTGCTGGAGATCATCGATGTGTTCAATTCTCTTTTTGTTGAGAAAACTATTAAACAAAAAAACACTTACAAAAACTCCTACCGTGAGAAGAAATACAAAAATATACTTTTTACGTTCATTCATCATACTGCCTACTATACGTTTTTATTCAAAAAATAAAAGTCTTATTTTTGGGTAAAAATTTTAATAATTTCTCGTGCATAATCTTGGTCAATAAAACCGGGACTCATAGCGATAGCAACGACATCAGCAGTATCCCACGCCGCCTTAATGAGGGGAATTTTTTCCTCAAGGCTGCAGAAGGCACCTTCCTCGCCAAAAATATCAATATCGAGGCTAAGAACGAAGGGTTTGTCAGGAAGGTACCAGTTCTTAAAATCTTGACTCTTTGTATAACGATGAATACTTGTAATTATCCCTGTGTCGCTCAGGTAATCAAAAAAGTCAGAAATGCGTGTCTGCACTATTGCGCGAGCACTCTTATTGAGAGCGAGCTCGTGGGGTCGCTCTCCCCTATAAAGAGCGTCATCAGCATGAGCATCAATATGAACAACATCAAAAGCTTTTTGTGTTACATGGTGGTATTCAAGAAAACTTTGAATAATCTTGTTGTGGTTATCAAAGAGATAAACAGGCTTGTCTGCAAATAAAACAAGCTGGGATGAAGCGAGTCCATAGTATGAACCATACGCATCCGAATAAGCTGGCCTTGATGAAGGAGTAAAATCAAAAGAGTCTCTGAGTACAAAATCAGAGTTCACAAGAGAAACCTCATGCTCACCATAAAGCGCTGTAAGTTTTTGAACATCAAAATCTGGTACTCTTTTCTGTATAGAAGGTGTTGATTGCTCCCACAGAGTAGCTATTTTCCAAAGGCGCTGTTTATACATACCCTAAGGCTACAAATTTTTCACAAAAACTCAATAACACGAAAAGAACCCCCTTCTCTAAGGGGGCTCTTTTCAAGAGCGTCTTAGAAAACATCTTGCCTCTATCAGAGATAGTGAAAAGGTGTTTTCTCCTGAATTGTTTTAGAAAGTGTTTGTTGAGAGAGTACTTTGTTTTTTTATAATTCAGGTCAGTATACGAAACTATCGTATACTGACTCTGTTTTACAAACAGAGTCCTTAATTAACCTTTAAATTTATTTTTTAATAATTTTAATTTTTCTTCAAATGAAATTTCTTGAACAGAATCTCCCTCTTTTTCTCCGATTGAGCCACTCTCTGTTTCTTCGACATCCTCCTTGTCGGATTCAAAAACATGAGCTACTTTTTCCCACTCTCCATCGCTCAATTCTGCGAACCAACCGTCACCTACAGAAGGGCTTTCCTCTCCCGAAGAAAAACCACGTCTTCCTTCCCATAATTCCTCAAGCTCAATTTGAATTTCGTCCATTTTTTGTACTTGCGCTTCATTTGGGTTTTTACCAAAAAGAATTTTAAAATTATGTTCACTTCCTGAATCTACCTTAGCCCAATACAGAGCCATTTGTCCAGAAGTAACAATTGGGAAAATTTTATGTCTATCCTTACCTCTCCTCTTGTATACTGTTTCTGGAACAGCAAATTCTCCATCTTCCCTAATAACCCAATAATCTTCATTATTAGAGCCTGTTGTCCTTACCTTACCTCCAAAATTTAGGAGTAATTCTTTGTTTTCATACATTTCAAGAATCTTAGGAAGTGAACCTTGCCAGAAATTCTCCCAATTTAAATAACTTTCTTTTAATTCCATCAATCGAGAAGAAATATCATAATAAGTTCTATTTTCAAATAAAAATTCTATTTTTTCAGTTTGATAATCAGAGAGTCCATTTTTATCAACATCAATAAAAATTTTATAAAAAGATTTTAATTTATAAAGAAAAGATAAATCCCCATATTCTTGTTGATATGGAATAACATCAAAATTCTTTAAAAGTTTATCAAAATTAAATCGAGAAAATTCCTTTTTTACCCTATCAATATTTCTTTGAGATCTTTCGATGATTAAATTCGTAAGGTCATTTTCCTTTGATTCAAAATCACCTCCTAGCTCCTGAAAAATTTGCAAAAACTGTTCAAAAGATATTTTTCTATCAAAAACAAATCTATCTTCATATTCAAGATATAAATGTCTCTCTGTAAGAGTACTATCTCTCATCATTCCATCTTCTGACCGATACTCCCAAGACGTTTTAAGGTCGCTGTCAGACAATTCTATTTGTTTACCGTCTAGATAAAGACCCTCAACAAGTTCATCAAAAGAAATATTTTCTTCTTCAAAATCTGGTATAACAATTTCTTCAAAATCACCCTTATACTTTTCAATAATTTTTAAAAGTGGTGTTTTTGGATCTTTTTCATCAAAGCTTTTCTTTTCCTGAGCATCTTCACTCACAGAATCTAATTTATTATTCTTTTCTATTTTCTCTATCTTAAAATTTTCCATTTTCCTAAATTTTTAAATTAAACAATCCCAAATCTCAAAGATTCTTGAAACAAAGGATTGCCTAATTCAAAAGAGGAAATGAAAAGGTGTTTTCCTGTTTCGTCCTTGTGGACTCATCAGTGCAGCAATGTATACAGCTGCAGACAGGAAGTGATTATATGGCTCACTTGGACCTTTATAGAGAAGAAAGTCCTTCTTTCTTCTCTATAAACCATTGTCAATACTTTTTTCATTCTTTTATGAATGTCGGAAACCACTCCGATGCGAGAAAAGTATTAAAACGCCATTCCCACCTATGTTGTTACTTCCACTGGGTGGGGGCTGGGAAGTTTGTAAGAGTTTTTAAACTCTTACAAAACCAGATACGGACACAATGTGTCCTTTGTCATTCCTGACTGTATCAGGATGACCGGTAGCTGGCGCTACCAGGTCCTTGCGCTCTGACAAAGCAGCAAGAATCCCGATACAATGTATCGGGTACCAGCCTCAGGAGCTGGCAAGTTTTCAGCCTCGCCGAAAACCTGACGGCACACGCCGTCTTCATCAAAAGAGATGAGAACGACGCACTCACGCGGGCAACTTGCCTAGTTGGCTCATATACTGAGCCATTGTTCAACTTGATCGCATGAGGAGTTAAATTTACGAATTTCATAAACTTACACCTGCTAGGTCAGAATTTCATTGAGCCCTAGAAATTACTGAAATTTTTGTGGAGTTTACAGTCATGCTCCCTATTACTATCTGTCAGCCTAGGACTCCTCCCTTTTACAGATTATGATTACGGCTGGTACTTAGCTTCGCTGTTCCTCGTAATAATGTATATTTTTACTTCTCTCCTTGAAGACTCCCTAAGGAGTTGTATATAATGAACGCTCTCTTTTCATTACATACAACTCACTATGAGTTTTCTTTCTTTACTTTCTCAACATATTTGGTAAAGAAATTCCTAGGTACACAGAGTGGTTAAGTCTTTGTATCCCAGTAGATTTCTTTATCAGAAATTACAATTCTCTCTTTCATACTCAGTGATAGGTTCCTAAGCTATGTGGGTATGATGAGAAGGAACTAGAGTATTCATTCCAAACGTCTCTATTGAATGTCCTGAAGACTCTACTTGATATTTAATTAAAGTACTCTCTCAAACTCATTATCACTATAGCAAAGACTTGACTTTATGTCAGTATACTATGACAATAATTTCCTATTTTCCATGAAAAAGTGTGACAATGTCTCTAAAAGTGTTGTTTTTACGTTTGTTTTTGTTATGGGGTTGTGACAGAAATAAAAAAACAAGGTGAGGCACCTTGTTTTTCTAATAGAGTTTTCGTGCAACAATACGTGAACCTCCTCCTGTTTGGGTGATGGTTGGAACCGGGATTTGCCCTCGTTCTGTACCACGTTGGGTTCTATGCTGGCCTCTTCTGTCATGATTTCCTTGTCGCATACCCCGTTGCTTGTAGCGCTGTGAGGATTTTTTCTTTTCAGAGTCAACATCGGTATCATCCACCTCGCAGAGGAGCTTGCTAATCTCTCCTTTTGATTTCCCAATACTCACATCTTTTCTCATCAAATCATCAAGAACACTAATGAGTTTAAGAGAAATATCTCTTAGATTATTCTTTTTAGTAAGAGCACCCAAGAGTGTCTCGGAAATATCACTCGTCTCTGCCTGATTAATAAGTTCAAGTATCTTTTTAACCCTTGCTTCAAGTGACCTCCCTGCACCAGGAATTGCCTGAGGGTGGAGCTCGGACCCAACGTCTTTCTGGATACGTTTAAGTTCACGAAGCTCATGAGGGGTCACGAGCATCATAGCAATACCTTCTTTATCCGCTCGACCAGTGCGCCCAATACGATGAACGTAGGACTCTGATTCAAAGGGAATGTGGTAGTTGAAAACGTGGGAAATTCCTCTTACATCGAGTCCTCGTGCCGCAACATCAGTTGCTACGAGCAATTCACACTCGTTTCGACGAAAAGCCTTCATTGTCTTTTGTCGTTCATACTGCTCCATATCACCATGAAGGGCTTCTGCCTTGTACCCTTGTGATGAGAGAAAATCTGCCAAGCGAGAAACTTCCCTCTTAGTACGACAAAAAATAATTGCCTTGCTTGGATCTGCTGTTTCTATGAGCCTCACCATAGCATCATCGCGTTCGTGCTCATCAACAACATAGTAGTACTGTTTAATCTTGTTATTGGTAACCGCCTCCTTCTCAACCCGAATAAATTCAGGGTTGCGCAAGAGCGTGTGAGCTAACTCTTTAATTTCCTCAGGCATCGTTGCAGAGAACATGAGTGTTTGCTCACGGTCCTCAAAGTACTCAAAGATACGTCTAATGTCCTCGAGGAATCCCATGTTGAGCATCTCATCAGCCTCATCAAGGACAAGGTACTTTGGATGAATATCAATCTTTGATTTTGAGAGCAAATCAAGGAGGCGCCCAGGAGTAGCAACAACAACCCCTGCGTTAGCAATATGTTCAATTTGTCTTCGGTATGAGGTTCCCCCATACACCGTTGCGGTACGAATTTTAAGGTTTCGTGAAAACTTATAGAATTCATCAGCAACCTGCGAAGCGAGCTCGCGTGTTGGTACAATAACGAGCGTCTCAACACCCTCCTTCCCTGTCATTTTTTGCAAGAGAGGGAGTGCAAAGGCTCCAGTTTTCCCTGTTCCGGTGTGAGCTTGCCCAACCATATCCCTTCCTTCGAGAATAAGAGGAATACTCTTCTCTTGAATAGGAGAAGGTTCAGTAAAACCGGCACGTGAAATAGCATACGCTAGGCGCGACTTAAATTTAAAATCTTTAAAATGCATGTATATCAATTTTTTACTAATCTCATAAGTGGTAACCCGCGGTCACCATCGTGCACTCAAATATCATAAGAAAAAGGCGTCAAAAACTGACGCGACAGATTTGAATACTCTTTAAGTATACCAAAATATAACTTATTATCAATTGATAAACGCTAGCAGTTCAGGCAGTGACCGGGAGTAGAGACATCGTCTTCATCAGGGCGACAGTCCCCCTCAATACAGTAGTAAAGAGCACTCTCCTTGGTAAAGTTCCTTGCCCACTCTTCGTTTGGCATGCATGAAGCTGAAACAGGCTCTGTTTGGCAAAAACGAACACTAATTTGGTGAGTTTCAGCATAGGGTCCCTGGGCAGACCAATTATCCCAATCATAAACAGAATCAGGCCAAGGGGCCTTCTGTGGCCACCCTGTGCTGAGATAATCTGTCATGTCAGCAGGAATGACTCCTGGAGCAACATCATCAGGTAACTTGTCATGGTCAATTTCATAATGTACTAAACCAATAGCAAGATTGCGCATCTCTGCTCCTGCACGAGCCGTGTATGCACGTTTTTTTGCACTACTCAATGAAGCCATAACAACCGTAGCTAAAATACCAACAATAGCGACAACAACAAGTAATTCGATAAGTGTAAAACCTTTTATATGTTTTTTCATAGAATGTTTCTATTATACCCCACAAATAAAAAACCCGAAAGGTTTTTTTATTTAATTTCAATACTGAGAATTTCTACAGGATCAAGCGGCCTATCAAACGCATCTGTTTGTGTAGATTCAATACTGCGAACAACATCCATTCCCTCAATAACTTTTCCAAAGACCGTATGCTTTGTATCGAGGAAGGTATTGTCATTTGTATTAATAAAGAACTGTGACCCATTCGTGTTAGGTCCTGCATTGGCCATAGAAATAGTTCCTACGACATTGCTGTTGGTATCAAAAATTTCATCATCAAATTGATACCCTGGGCCACCTGTTCCCCACTCATTCACAAGTTCATCATCTTTCGTTTTGGGATCACCTCCCTGAATCATAAATCCGCTAATAACTCGGTGGAATTTTACACCATCGTAAAAACCATCAGATGCAAGCTTTACAAAGTTCTCTGTGGTGCGAGGAGTTCGATTATCAAGCTCAAGGGTAATGGTTCCCTTATTTGTTTTCATGTGTACTGTTTTCATATTTTTTTTATCTGTTGTTTGAATAGAAGAATGTGCACGTGGTGCAGTATTCAAAGAATTTTTTTTATGGTTAGTTCGCTGTTGGGAAATAAAGAATATTCCTGCAATTACAAAGAGAACTACACTAAGTGAGAGAAAGAGTGTCTGTTTTTTCATACCTACTTGTAGCGTCTCTTAAAAAGTGATTTAAAAGCTCGGCCCGCTTGTTTGAGTATAGCACGAGAACGTCCACGCTCGTTGCGAATAGAACGATAAATTTCTTGGTATGCATGATCAAAAGCCTTGCGCACACTCGATTGGTACTCCTCAGCAAAGTAACGGACTGACCCATCTTCAATATTAAAAGTTACCTCGTAAAGGTCTTTCCCGTTATTGTCAGCTCGTGTTTTCTCAACATCAACAAAACAACGTGCATGTTTACTAAAAAATTTATCTAAGCATTCAATTCTTCGAGCCATAAAATCCTGCTCGGCCTCATCGAGGCTTATTTTTTTTGTTTGAAAAAAAATCTGCATACTCTTTTTTTGATTAACGAATATACCTTGAGTATAGCACAAAAATCTTTTTTTGGCTTATCCAAAAAGAATGCATCTCGATCCAAAAAGTCTCCAATAGAAACACGAGCAAGGCTCTTGAGGCTTGCCGGACAGCCAAGTTTTTTCCCAAACTCCTCAGCAAGGGTACGAATGTAGCTTCCCGAACCAACCGAAGCGCGAACCTTTACTACAAAACCACCCTTTGTCTTGTAGAGGTCGAGAAGTTGGTAGTGTTTGAGGTGAAGTTTTTTTTCTGGGATAAATGGCGGCGTCGTACCATCACGAGCATAGCGATAGAGTGGCTTTCCTTGAACCTTAACAGCAGAGTAGAGCGGTGCTGGAAAAAAGTGTTCCCCAAGAAGACTCTCAAGCGCCTCCTCACAACGCTGTTTTGAAACATCAGATGCATACGGAACATCTTCATCAACGATATCCCCCTCTTGGTCACCGGTTGTTGTTGAACGTCCAAGAAAAATCTCAGCGAGATACACCTTGTCCATACCGAGGTACGAGGCGAGCTTCTTTGTTCCCTTGTTGTACCCAATAATCATGAGTCCCGAAGCAAGAGGGTCGAGCGTTCCTGCATGCCCAACCTTTTTCGTATTGAGCACTTTTTTCATGCGCGCAACGAGACCAAAAGAACTTATTCCCTTTGGTTTATGCACCATTAAAACATCATCTTCAATATGGTAATGAGCAAGTGTATTCATACCTCCTACCTTACCACAAAAGAAACTTGCTTTATTTTATAATAAATAGTATAATATTAATGAATACGAAAACTTAAAAAACAAAAAAATGGCTTTAAATTTTATAAAAAAGATTGAAAAATACCAAGACCTTGAAAAGAAAAATTTCACTCTCTTCTTTAAGAAGGTTATTGGAATAGAGAAAAAGAAGAGCTATTCCTTTAGGTCTATGCGAAGAAAAAAACATCTCATCACAAAATTTAACAATCATTTTAATGTTGAGATGTTAGTAACCTGGCTCCCCTGTGGTCCAGGCTCGTATGAGCGTGGTGAAATTCTCCAGAGAAAGAAACGGGAGGGAGAAGATTTTTCTGATAGAAGCACATCAGCAATTCCATTTCGACATAAACAGATGCTCATCAACTGTGCATTTGATATCGAAATTGTTGAGGCAACTTACGGTGAAAACTGGGCGGAGATTCTTGCTCAGTATATTTAAAAAAATATTTAAAAAGAGTACCCTTCGGTGCTCTTTATTTTTTAAAACCAAGATCTCGCTGCTCAAGACCTTCTTCTGCTGTCATAGCTTCTCGGTAAAAGATATTGAGTTTTTTCTTGATGCCACCAAGTACACAAAACTGGTTACCCTTCTCAAGGAGAAGCCTCCCTCCCTTAAAGAGACAGTACTCCTCTGGAATACTGCGGTCTTCTACCAAAGTCTTTTTCCCTGAAGAAAAGAAAAGACGAGAAAGAAACAGAAAGAGGGAAATCAAAAAAAGAAGGCTTACGACAAACCAAGCAAAACGAGACCTCATACGCGAGCTTCTCCTGAAGCAAGGGAGCTGAGGAGCTCGATATTTTCTTCAGGAATACCAAAGTTAAAAATATGTGACCCTGAAACGAAGCGAGTAACACCACGATCACGAAGTTCAGGAATCGTTTCCTCAGAAACCCCACCATCAAGAGAAAGTGGGAGTTTCTTAAATCTTTCGTGAAGAAAATCAACGAGATCAAGCGAACGCTCATCAAAAGGTTCTCCGCTATAGCCAATGTGATCAATTCCCATAACCTGCACGAAATCAAAATAACCTTTTTTCAAAACCTCCTCTATCTGAGCACGATCGTCGTGAATCGTAACCGCAAGGCCAAGCTCGACAAAACCAGAGCACCGTTCTGCAAGACCAGGAAGTGCGTCCCAGTTAACAACAGAAGCGAAGTGCAAGATAATACGTGAAGGACCGAGGGCTAGCCACTCATCAATACGCTCTTCTGGTTTCGTTACCATGAGGTCGAGTTCGTAGTCAACACTCTCCCACAAAGGAAGTGAGAGTTCACCCTCTTTAATTGCCTCAAAATCAAAATCTTTTAGGTAAAAAAAGGGCCAAGTCTTATCAGGAACATAAACACCATCCATAATATCAATCTGAATGGTTTGTACATGAGGAGCTGCAATTCGTGCACGCTCTTCAAGGTCACCAAGATTCATTGGCATACATGCTGGTATAATTTCTGTCTTCATAGGCCTTTAGTATACCACCTCCTAGAGAGAAAAGAAAAAGATATTTTTGCGCTTTTTTTGTAGGTAGCCCCTCATAACAGCAAAGAATTTTTTCTGCTTTGCAAGAAGGTCTGCGGCAAGAAGAAAGGACCCAAAGGTTGGAATAACTCCCAAGAGAGTTTGTTGGGTACTTATGACAAGATCTTTTTTCTTTGCAAAACTACGAATAAAGATAAATTTGATAGAAGCATTCAGGGTAACAAAAATTATTGTTGGTAAACTTGCAAGCCAAAAACCCTTTCCAATGAGAAGAATGAGAGTCGTTCTCCCCAAGAGAAAAGAGTCAACGAAAAACACACAGGCACTCCAAAAAATCTGAATAAATGAAAGATGAAAAACATTCTGCACCGTCTCCTTTTCAAGGAGTAAGCAGAGACTCTTCTTTTCTGGTAGTGAGAGGTGCTCATGCCTTTCAATATACTTCCTAAAATCTTGAAGAAGAGTTCTCAGTGAAATTTTGGGAAAGAAAACTTTCATACTTAATTTTCTGGAGTGTAAAAATCCCCATCTATTTTTCCAATACGTCGAGCATGGCGCTCTTCTCCAGGAAACTCAATTTCAAGCCAAAAGAGTACTGATTCGAGAATTTCTTCAAAGGAAAGAAAACGAGCACCAATCGAGAGCACATTAGCATCATTGTGTTCTCTAGAAAGCTTAATGATTTCTGGATCAAAGTGGTAGTAGGTCGTAGCCCGAACATGTTCAAAGCGATTAGCACAAATAGCTTCACCTTGTCCTGAACCGCCAAAGATAATGGCTCTATTCCTGTCGGGGTTGAGAGAAACGGCTTCTGCTGCGCGTTTAATGTAATCAGGGTAATCATCGAGCTCGTCATAATCAAAAGCTCCATGGTCAACAACCTCATAACCTAACTCGACGAGTGCCCCATGGAGGAGCTCCTTCATTTGGAAACCAGCATGGTCACTTGCTAAATGTATCATCATAGTACCCCTAGTATACCAAAGGAATACGTCTTGAGGAAATAGCTAAACTTCATTTTGGGAACCAAGAGTTTGCTCAAGGGCGTAGAGGCTCGCGTCTTGTACGTGACGAAAACGATCAGCTTCAAGTTTGATTCCGCCGTACCAACGAGTTACACAAACAATCGTATTGAGCATATTTTTCTTTTGAAGGATACGTAAAATAACATTTCCGGCACCCGTCTCACCGTCATCGTTCTTTGACTCATAGATAACTCCTCCGTGTGAGATACGAACTGCCCAGCTGTGATGGGTTGCCTTGTCATGATTTTTTATTTTCTTTGTCCTCTTTAAAAAAGAAGCTATAGCATCTCGATTCTCAACTCTGCCAATGCTTACTGAATAAACGGAGCGTCGGTCGCGAATAATCTTCTCAAAGCTCAGAAAATCTTCCTTGAGGTAAGCACCATCACCGAAATCAAAAGGTCTCATATCGTTCTTCATACACTGCTTATACCACAAAAAAGAAAAAACCCTGAGGGTTTTTCTTGAGGCGTCTTAATTAGTACCACTTGTTAGCCACCCAGAAAGTCTTTGCCTTCTTTGGGTTTCCATAGACCAAATCAACGTACTTGATCATACAATCGACCTGCACCTGAGCATCGTCTGTTTTTTTACATCCAACGTAGGACCAAGTTGCATTGAGAAATTGAGCTAGACCATAGGCCGTTGAGCGCGGGTTCTGGGCAGTATTACTCCAACCGCTCTCGTGTTCAATAATCCAAGCGAGTGACTCATAGTGTGAATCATCCCACTGTTCACCCACCCTTCTTCGTGCATAGTCTTGAATACTCTCCTTTACATGGTCTTCGCTCTCAAGGAGAATATCAATATCTTCACCTTCAAAAAATGAAGATGTTTCCTCTTGTTCCTTGGGGCTCTCTGAGAGAGAGCTTGTTGTTGCTGGTGGGTATGAAATACCGATGAGTGCAACGAGAACAACGAGGCTTATTGTGTTTTTAAAAAAATAGTTTCGCATTACATTAGGTTCTGTGCTACCTAAAAACTCCGTATCATAAAAAAGGTTGTAATAAAAAACAACCTTAAGGTTGTTTACGAGCATATATCTCTAAACTGACATGTACCATACCAGTATTTTGAATTATGGCAAGAAAGTTATCCACAGTCGAGCCTTACTCAAAAACAGCTTTGATACGACGGACACCGGCAGAAGAAGACTCCTCCTTTTTAATTTTGAAGCGTCCAAAAGATGCGAGTTCATCAAGGCACTCAACGTGTGGTCCTCCGCAGAGCTCCTTTGAATAGTTCTCTCCCTCTGCATCATCAATAGAGTAAACCTGTACCTCGTCTGGATACTTTTCCCAAAAAGAACCAACTACCCCACTCTCTTGTGCCTTACTCTTGTCCATCTTTTCCATGGTCACGCGTGCGTGTTTCTCGATTGCGCGATTAACGTAATCTTCAACCTGATCGAGAACCTCACGAGATACTTTTTCTGGGTAGGTAAAGTCAAAGCGTGTTCGTTCTTCAGTAATATTTGATCCTTTCTGGTGAACATCATCACCAAGGAATTTACGCAAACCTGCAAGCATCAGGTGTGTTGCCGTATGGAAAGCACGAATCTTTGGAGAATCTCCGGTTAAACCACCCTTGAAACTTCCCGCACTTGCGGTCCGCGACTGTTCTTGGTGTTTCTTTTTAAGGGCGCGATACTCAGACTCTGCTTCGTCAGAAATTTCAACGCCCATCCGAGCAGCAACCGTAGAAGCTATTTCAAAAGGAAGCCCGTGTGTTTGTTCAAGGTTTGCGAGAACCTCTCCTGTGAGAGCAATGTTTTTTTTCTGGAGCTTGTGAATTTCCTGTTCCCCACGTTTGAGCGTCTTGAGGTACTTTTCAATTTCAAGCTCAATGCTCTTTGTGAGCGCCTTGCGCATTGCCGAGAAATCATAGACCTCACGGTAGAGAGCAATAATTTCATCGATAAGGAGTCCAACCTTTAAGGTATCAAACCCAATACGATTCATGAGCGTTACCGAACGACGAATCATTCTCCTGAGAATATAACCTCGACCGGTATTTGAAGTCCTCACGCCATCAGCAATCATAAAGAGTGCTGTTTTAATGTGATCGGTAATAATACGAGCCTGACGTTCGTCATAGTTCTCTGCGTGAGTACGTACAATGTCCATGAGACCAACGAAGAGATCTGTTTCAGCAAGAGCGCGTTTCCCCTGGAGAACAGCGCAGAGGCGCTCGAGACCAGCACCGGTATCAACGTTGTGCTTTGCGAGTTTTCCAACCACCTTTCCATTGAGCTTCTCGTACTCCATAAAAACGTTGTTCCAAATCTCGATGATATCTTGTGCATCCTCAAAGCGCTCAAATTCCTCTTGCGTGAGCCCGTCTCGATGTGTATTTGAGAGGTCGTAGAAAATCTCGCTCGTTGCCCCAGCAGGAGAATTATCCCCTGCTGACCACCAGTTGTCTTCACGTTTAAAGAAGATACGCTTCTGTGGATTAAGGCCTGCATCATTAAAAATATCCGTCCAAATACGAGTAGACTCATCATCTCGATCAAGTGAAATTCCGTCAATCTCACCTCCGGAAAACACCGTTACATAGAGACGTTCCGGATCGAGACCGAGCCCTTCTTCGGTATCGGTTAGAAATTCCCAAGACCAGGTCAATGATTCTTTTTTAAAGTAGTCTCCAAGTGACCAATTCCCAAGCATCTCAAAAAAACTTACGTGTGTATTGTCGCCAACTTCATCAATATCAACGGTACGCACACACTTTTGAGAACTTGCAAGTCGCTTCCCCCGAGGATGGTCTTTTCCCATAAGATACGGAATGAGTGGCTGCATCCCTGCCGTATTAAAGAGCGTTGCATTTGTTGCATCTCCTGTCTCCTCGGTAAACAAAGAAGCTGAAGGTAAAATAGCATGCGCTCGTTTTTCAAAAAAAGATAAAAATCGTGATCGAATTTCTTGTGATATCATATAGTATTATCATAAACTACATAGAAGCTAAAAACAAGATTTTTATAATACGGATAGAGAGGAGAGGGCGGCGGCTTTGCCGCCGCCCCACCTCACCAAAAACCACAAACTCTAAAAAACGAAATGGCAAGACCATTCACGGCACCAAGTTGTAGTTCTCAAGCATAATTAACACGAAAACTTAAGGGTGTTTTTCCTACGGAAAAACACCCTTTTTATTGTCCAGCAATTCCCCCTTTTCCCTTTTTTCGCTATACTTGAACTATGAATTTACTCGTTAATAAAAAATTAAGTCACAGCTATGAGATTATTGACACCCTCGAAGCGGGTATTAAATTAACCGGTTCTGAGGTCAAATCACTTCGTCAAAAACACGGTTCTCTCAAAGAGGCCTACATCACGGGAACCGATGAGCTCTTTCTTGTTTCGTGCCACATTCCCCACTACCAAGGTGGACACAAAATGTATGAAAATGCAGACACCTACCGCAAACGAAAAATCCTCCTCCACAAAAAACAAATTGAAGCACTCAAACAAAAAACACAAGAACGAGGTCTCACCATCGCGCCCGTCCGCATCTATGAAAAAGGAAATCTCATCAAAATAGAAATCGCACTCGTACGCGGTAAAAAACTCCACGACAAGCGAAACGATATGCGGGCAAAAACAGCACGACGTGAAGCCGAACGAACACTCAAACAACACTACTAAAATTATAATAAAAAAATACGAGATTTTTATTCTCGTATTTTTATTTCTCCTAAGAAATTTATAGAGCCACCTTGCGGATTCGAACCGCAGACCTCTGCCTTACGAAGGCATTGCTCTACCAACTGAGCTAAGGTGGCACCCTTCTATCATACGCTCTTTTTGAAAATTGAAAACCTTATATCAACAACAAGAACTTAACAAATCAAAATAAAATATTATAATAAAAATAAATAATTAATCTTAAAAAAATAAATATCATGAAAAGAAATAGATGGGCTTGTTCTCGTGATGTTTTCCTGATTTATCTTTTCGGTACAGTTGTTCTTGGGCTGGGCATTCTAATGGCTTACCATTACGCCACAAATCCAATCCTTCAAATGAAAGAAGGGGTATTATTACCAATACCTGTATTTATACTCTCAGGAATTATCTTGCTCAAGGAAGGATACGCAATTCAAAAAAGTAGAACGAAGAGGACTTAAAAAATAAGTCCTCTTTTAAAATTGAAAAGACTCACAGATAGTGCTATCCTGAAACCATGAACACAAAAGAACGCTATGGTGTACCAGCCCTCCTTTCTTTTCTTATTCCTGGACTAGGACAAATCGTAAAGGGTCACATACTAAGAGGGATTCTCTTTTTTATTGTTATGGTTTTTAGTGTCATTTCAATTATTTTCTTTGTTGGATTGATTACAACACCAATTATATTTGTTTGGAACGTCTACGACGCCTACAACAGCCAAGTAGAAGGAGATTAACAAAAGCTGAATTTTGTGGTAAAGTTTTTCAAGTGAACTATTTCACGAGAAAATATTTTTATACTTCGCAGCGGGCATTTTTTGTCCGCAGGGACAAAAAATGGGGATGACTGGCTTCGCTATGAAGGCTTCTTTCCTAAATTGCATATCGAGTTGGTAGTGAACTTGTAAAACGCTACAAAAACATAACTGGAAAAAAACTAGTTAAATCTCCTTTTGCAGGAGCTCTAGCAATTGCCTAACAGACTTGGCCGCTAGAACAGATATTTATTGTGGTTTCGTAAATAAATACTCTGTTTTATAACCACGAAACTAGGAACTTGGAATTGATCCGACCAAGAACCAAACTATAGGAAATCGAGTTTTTGGCGCTTTTGTTTAACTTGTTAGCCAAAAATTTTAAACAACCCAAGTTAAACTAAATATGTAGACATTTAGAGAGACTCTTTATACACGTGGGTTCGATACCCACCATCTCCACGAGTAAAAAATAAACACGGAAGTGTTTGTTTTTTAATATCTCCATCCAATATTTAAATACCTTATCAACCTTCAATTTCGATTTCTTTATTGGCTCACAACTCACTGTAGATTCAATGACCCTGAAAATGCTCGCTTATATCTCTCCGATAAACTTCCACACAACTGCCTACCTCTTTTGGAAAAAATACAAGGTGTATCCTGGGATATACTCAAAACAGAAGCCATAGATTTTTCATCACCTTTTATTTGGCTCGATGACTACTTGATGCAATCTGAAGAAAAAGTTCTTAACGAGAATAACGCTCGTGAAAAACAGATAAGAGTAAATCTAAAAAATAAACCCCATCAACTCAAAGAGATTCTCAATGCACTTGAAAAAAATGAAATATAAAAAAGAGCACGTATGCTCTTTTTATTTTTTACTCTTCCGTCAAAAATCCACCAACTTGTGAATTCCAAAGGCGAGCATAGTGTCCACCACGAGCAAGAAGTTCATCGTGTGATCCATCTTCGACAATTTTTCCTTTTTCCATAACGAGAATTCTATCCATTTTTTGGATGGTTGAAAGTCTGTGTGCAATAACGAGGGTTGTTCTTCCGCGAGAGAGTTCTTCAAATGATTTTTGGATAAAGGCTTCACTCTGACTATCGAGTGCAGAGGTTGCTTCATCCATAATCAAGATTGGAGCATCTTTTTTTAACATAGCTCGTGCAATACCAATTCGTTGACGTTGCCCTCCCGAGAGCCTTACGCCACGTTCACCGACTTGCGTTTCATATTTGTCTTCAAAGTTCTCTGCAAATTCATCAACGTATGAAGATTGAACAACATAATTAAAGAGTTCTTCTGAAACATTTTCCGTTCCATAAATGATATTTTCACGTAAAGATCGGTGGAAGAGATTGGTTTCTTGAGGCACAAAGGCAAGTGCTTCTTTACGATAGGAAGCTTGTGGGAAATCTCTGATGTCTTTTCCTCCGATAAGGATGGCTCCACCCTGTGGATCATAAAAACGGAGGAGAAGTTTTGCTAAACTGGTTTTTCCTGAACCTGATTTTCCAACAACACCGACTTTTTGACCTTGTGGAATTTCTAGATTGAAGTGATCAAAGATAGCTTCTCCGTTTGGATAGGTAAAAGAGAGGTCTTTGAAGATGAGATCTGTGTTTTTTTGTTTTGTGTAGAGACTTGTATTCGCATCTCTAACTATAATTGGTTTGCCTACAATACTAACAACTTCTTTTGTATTTGCAATTTCTGATGAAAAAGATGGGAGTGCTCTTCCGAGTGTGCGAATATAGTTTTTTAGAGTTCTAAAGTACATAAATAACAAAACAACATATCCAGCACTAATAATTCCTTGTTGCCATAAATAGATACCTAAAAGAATAGCGCTTGATTGAAAAATAAAACTCAAAATATTACCTGTAACCACACCATTAATATGAGTAGTCATATCTTTTTTAAAAACTTTTTCTGTTTTATCGTTCTCAAGATCAAAATGACTCTCCTCAAAATTCTCCTGTCCAAAAGATTTTACCTGCGCAATATTAGATAGTGCATCTGAGAGGTGTCCAGTGAGTTTTGAGTACTGTTTTGTTCTCTTAAAAGAAGTAGATGCTCTTTTTCGTGCCCAAAAATATGATACCGCGATATACAAAGCGGACCAGGTAGCGAAAATGAAAACGAGCGACCACGATTTGAGTGCCAAAACAACAAACATAGCCAGAAGTGCACCAAAACTTTCAATAATGTTGTAAGTTAAAATCTCATATACACGAAGCACCGCTGGAGGAAACTTTGAGAATTTTGCCACCAAAGATCCCGAGAAATTATCAAGATAAAAATGGTAATCTTTGTTAATAAACTCAGAAAAGATTTTTGATCGTAATTTTGATTGTACACCGATACGAACCTTTTTGTAATAAAGAAAATCGATAAGAAAAGCAAGAATGTAAGTAATACCAATAAGCAAAATTACAAGATAGACAGAGTTATATAAAGCGGTTTGATTAATATGGGTAGCGGTTAAATTATCAATAATTTTTTGATATAAAACTGGGGTAATTATTGAACCCAAAATCATTGCAGAAATGTTAAAAAGAAAAGTTAAAAAAGCTAAAAAATAATAACTTTTAACCGATGGATGAATAAAAATAAAAAGTTTTTTCAAAAATTTCATAGATAAATTTTATTTTACCATATAAAATAAAAAACCAAAAAATGGTTTTTTATTTTTTCATCATCTTGAGAAAGACATCGTGAGAAATATTGACCTTTCCCATGCTTGCCATTTTTTTCTTTCCCTTTTTTTGTTTTTCGCGCAATTTCATCTTGCGGGTAATGTCTCCCCCATAGAGTTTTGCCGTTACGTCTTTTTTCAAAGCTGAGAGCTTCTTTGAAGCAATAATGCGCCCCATAACCCGTGCTTGAATTTTAACCACAAACATTTGTCGTGGAAGTACCTTGTAGAGTTTTTCAACCGCAGCTTCGGCTTCTTCTTGCGCCCGCCGAGTAGAAACAATACGTGCAAAGGCAGCAACCGGCTCTTCTGCAACGAGTACATCCATACGCGTAACATCAGCGCTTCGCATCTCCTTGATCTCATACGAAATAGAAGCATAACCAGAAGACACCGACTTGAGCTCATCAAAAAAATTTCTCATGAGTTCACGCAGTGGCATCATTACGACAAGCTCGGTACGTCCATCCCCAAAGGTTTCGGTATCTTGCGCTTCCCCCTCATGTTCATAGAGGAGCGTCATAATATTCCCAAGGTACTCTGAAGGAGAGATAATTTTAATCTCAACCCACGGTTCCTCGATCAAGCCTACTTCCCCATGATTAGGAAAGAGTGCGGATGAGTAGACGGTGAGCATCTCTCCATTTTTTTTCATCACTTCGTAGGTAACCGATGGCGAGGTAATAATCAAATCAAGGTCAAATTCTCTGCGCAAACGCTCACCAATAATCTCGAGGTGAAGCATACCGAGGCAGCCAATACGGAACCCTCGTCCGAGTGTTCCTGAAACCTCCTCTTCGTACGAGAGTGAAGAGTCAGAGAGCTGCAAGCGCGAGAGCGCTGTCTTGAGAAATTCAAAATCATCAGTTGACTCAGGGTAGACTGATGCCCACACCACCGGACGTGGATCCATGTACCCCGGCAAAACTTCAAGCGGATTTTTAAAGAGGGTTACGGTATCTCCAACCTGGGCAACACGTGCCTCCTTGATACCGGTTACCACATAGCCAATTTCTCCTGCAGAGAGCTCGCCTGTTGACTGCGCGTCAGGTTTGAAAACCCCAACATCGAGAGCGAAGAATTTTCGCTTTGAGGTTCCAAAAATCATTTGGTCTCCCTTTTTAATACTTCCGTCCATTACGCGAACATAAATAATTACCCCCTTGTGAGATGAGTACTCAAAATCAAAAACAAGAGCGCGTGAACTTGTCGTATCAGGGAGAATCTCTTGTGGAGGTTCAATTTCTTCAATGCTCTTTTCCAAGAGCACCTCAACCCCTTCACCCGTCTTCCCCGAAACACAGAGAATCTCATCGGGATCAACATCGAGGAGCATCATAACTTCTTCCTTGATTTCATCCACACGCGCAAGCGGTGAATCCACCTTTGAGAGTGCTGGAATAATTTTGAGGCCAGCTTTTTGTGCCATGGCGAGTGTTGTGAGGGTCTGTGCTTGTACTCCCTGGGTCGCATCAACGAGAAGAATTGAACCCTCTACCGCCTTGAGCGCACGAGAAACCTCGTACGAAAAATCAATGTGCCCTGGAGTATCAATGAGGTTGAGGGTATACTCTTGACCCCGGCTCGTATACTTCATAGTTACCGGCTGCATTTTGATGGTAATTCCCCGCTCTTGTTCGAGCTCCATCGTATCGAGCATTTGATCGCGCATTTTACGCTCAGGAATCGTATTGGTGATTTCAAGCATGCGATCAGCGAGCGTTGATTTCCCATGGTCAATATGAGCAATAATAGAAAAGTTTCTAATCTGTTTAAGATTCATGAACTGATTGTATCAGATGCAGAAAAAGTATAAAGCAGAGTCCTACACACAAATCTTTCACAAAAAGAAAAAGAGAATTCATAATACAAATTCTCTTAGTGTAAGGGATGGGACTTGAACCCATGACCTTTTACTGGATAGCAGAAATATACTCCAAATCTTGCTAAACCATAAAATGCTCTAACCAAGCTAAGCTACCCTTACAATGTGCAAAGAGCGGGAGTCGAACCCGCGACCTTGTCAGGACAAAGTGACACGCTCTAGCCATCTGAGCTACCTTTACGTATATACTTAAGTAATTTTCAAGCTTAATACTATCCAAAAAAATAAAAAAGTAAAGTTTTTCTCTAAGGGTAAGCTCTCGTGCATTGACAAATAGATACGTAATTAGTAATATTTACTTATATGAACATTACGTATACACAATCAACACTTGATTTAACACAAAGGATTATTCCTCTTGGGCTATGGGAATTCATTCTCTACCTTACCATCGCTTTTTTGTTGGGATTCTTTGTTCACTATATTTTCTCTTCACGAAGAGACTACGTACGAACCCCAAAAAAATACCCACGACACCACAAAAAATAACGAGTACTCTTTACTCGTTATTTTTTTTAAAAACATCAGCAACGGCTGCGTGGAGTCCTGGAGTAAAAACAGAGGGAATAATATTGTCACTCGTAGGGTTTTTTACCAAACGTGAAATCGCCTTAGCAATACCGATTCTATGGTCATCGATAATTTTTTTAGTATGAGTATCGAGCACACCACGAAACAGCCCAGGAAAAACCAAAACATTGTTAATTTGATTTGCAAAATCAGAGCGTCCTGTCGCGACAACTGCCGCCCCTGCACCAAGAGCTTCATCAGGCATAATTTCAGGAACTGGATTACTCAAGGCAAACACAATAGGGTGTTCGTTCATCTGCTTGATATCGTGTGCAGTGAGAATATCAGGAGCAGAAACACCAATAAATACATCAGCACCCACAAGCGCGTCGCCTAGTGAACCATTTATTGATTGGGTATTTGTCATCTCTGCAAGCTCAATTTTAATGGGGTTCATACGCTCGGTGCGATCGGTACTGAGAATACCAAAACTATCAACAACCAAGACCTCTTGAGCACCTGCCTTCTTGAGGAGTTTTGTAATAGCAACTCCTGCAGCTCCAGAACCAGAAACAACAATTTTTACCTCATCAAGATTCTTCCCTACAACATGAAGAGCATTGTACAAACCAGCAAGAACGACAATGGCGGTACCGTCTTGATCATCATGAAAAACAGGGATATCAAGCTCTTCACTCAAACGCTGTTCTATTTCAAAACAGCGCGGTGCAGAGATGTCTTCGAGGTTAATACCTCCAAGACCAGGAGCAATATTTTTAATCGTTTGAATAATTTCCTCGGTATCTTGCGTTGCAAGGACAAGAGGAAAGGCGTCAACACCAGCAAACTCTTTGAGCAGGAGTGCCTTCCCTTCCATAACAGGAAGCGCCGCTCCAGGACCAATATTACCAAGACCAAGTACCGCTGATCCATCAGAAATAACAGCGATGGTATTGTGTTTGATTGTTTTTTCAAAGACAAGCTCTGGTGAATCTGCAATCTCACGACACAGATCGGCAACACCTGGGGTATAAATTTTTGCGAGGCTCTCTTCATTCAAGCTATGTTTGGAACATACTTCAATACTTCCTCCCTTTTTTTTAAATTCACTCTGTACCATAGAAAGAGTATAGCACAAAAGAAACAACAAACCCGAATAGGTTTGTTGTTAAACGCGAATGTATTTTCTAAGTGCCAAGTGGGTTGAAACAAGAGCAAGGAGAATTCCAGAGGCGCAGATAATAATAGCAAACTGTAAGAAATTCATCTTAAAGTAGGTCAACACATTCATTCCTCCAAAGAAAGTTGCGGTTGCTTCAGATACCCACATAGTAAGTGGAAAGATAAGCGCTAGCGTAAGGACACCCGCAAGGAGCCCATAGAGAACACCACTGACCATGAATGGCCCGTGAATGTAGCGCATCTCAGCTCCTACGAGGCGCTTAACAGCAACCTCATCTTGACTTGAGTGAATAACGAGTCGAATTGTCGTCATGATGATAAACACAGCAATGAGCATAAAGATGAGAAGTGCAGCGTACACAAGCGCACGTACAACCGAGGTAAACTGATTCAAGCGGTCAATTGTCTGCTTGTTATCGTGGTAGTTTGTCTTTTCAACAAAACGTGAATTTTTAACCATCGGCTCTGTTTCAATCGCAGCAACAATTGCTTCATACTGGCGTGATCGTTTTGCACGAATATTGAGCGATGCACCGAGAGGGTTATCACCAAGTTCATCGAGCGAGCGCTTGATGAGCTCATCATTGTGGTGACGCTCTTTAAATTCAGTAAAGGCTTGTTCACGAGAAACGTACTGAACATCTCGTACCTCTGGGATGAGCTGTATTTTCTCTTGAAGGAGAATAATTTCCTCTTGGGGTGTTTCAGGGAAAAAGTAAATATTAATATCAACACGTTCCTCAAGTTGTGCAAGCGAAAAATCAAGAAGTCCGTTCATAAAGAGAAGGCTCGCAAGCATAAAAAGCGAAAGTGTTGTAATAAGAGTTGTTGAAATTGAGAGTGTTGCGTTTCGCCAAAACGAAATAAGTCCCTCTCGGATAATACGTTTTAAATCTAAACCTAGTGACATAGTAGTTATTTTTTTTGAGAATCGCTAATAAGGTGCCCTCTTTCAAGGTGTATAACTCGCTCTTTGAGGTGCTTGATGACGTAGGGGTTGTGGCTCGAGAGGATAACGGTCGTTCCGAGTTCGTTAATCTTTTTGAGAATAGTAATAATCGCCTTCACATTTTCTTCATCAAGGGAATCAGTTGGTTCGTCGGCAATAAGGAGCTCTGGTTGATTAATAATAGCGCGAGCAATAGAGAGCCGCTGTTGTTCTCCCCCAGAGAGCTGTTTTGGGAAGTGGTACATTTTATTCTCGAGGCCGACAAGCTCAAGAGCGTGAGGAACATCTGCACGAATTTCAGCATCACTCTTTCCAATCATCTCCATGGCAAAAGCTACATTTTCATAGACAGTCTTATTCTGCAAGAGCTTGTAGTCTTGAAAGATAACACCAATACGCTGCCGGTAGCGAGGGATGTGTGAAGAGCGTAGGTTGTGTATATTCACCCCATCAAAATAAACTTTTCCTGAACTTGGTTTCTCTTCAGTGAGGAGTAATTTCAAGAGAGTCGTCTTCCCTGAACCTGAATGCCCAACGAGGGTTACAAACTCACCACGATTAATGGTGAGGTTGATGTCATGAACTGATTTTCTCTTATTTTTGTAATGTTTTGATGTGTGCTCAAATTGAATCATAGCCTCATTTTAACACAATCAAAAAGAAAAACATACTCTGAAAGAGAGTATGTTTTCCTAAAGATTAGTACTGGCGCATTGCAATCTGAGCATCAATCTTCTTGATGAGATCAAGAACAACCGATACAACAATGAGGACGCTCGTTCCTCCAATTGCCACCGCCTGGTTCCCTGTTGAAGAGAGCAAGATGATTGGCAAGATAGCAATGAGTGCCAAGAAGAGTGCTCCTACAAAAGTAATTCTATTTGCAATAGTTGCAAAGTACTCTGAAGTTGCATTCCCTGGACGAATCCCAGGAACAAAAGCTCCTGATTTTGCCAAGTTCTCTGCCATTGCTTCTGGATCAAAGGTAATAGCAGTATAGAAGTAGGTAAATCCAAAAACCATAACAAAGTAGATTACTGGATACCACACATTGTGGTGCAAAACCGTGTCAATTCCCTTTGCTGTTGATGCGAGCCAAGCAATATCAGAACTCAAAAAGTACTGAGCAATCATCTGAGGAAAGAGAAGGATTGAGAGTGCAAAAATAATTGGCATCACCCCAGCTTGGTTAATTCGCATTGGAACATAACTTGCTGATGAACCGTAGGTTTGCATTCCACGAACCTGTTTTGCATAGGTAATCTGCACATGACGTTCAGCCTCATTAATGAGAACAACCCCAATAATAACAGCCAAAATAATAAGTCCATAGAGTACGTAGTTAAACAACTCTGAAGGAACATAGGCGCTAAAGAACTGTGAGAGCACTCGTGGAAGTGAAGAAACAATTCCAGCAAAAATAATGAGTGAGACTCCGTTCCCTACACCGAACTCGGTAATGAGCTCCCCAATCCACATGATGAGCATTGATCCAGCGGTAACAACCAAAATATTGGTAACCATCGCCATAATACCCATCTGCGGAAGAGCTCCTTGTTTTACGAGCAAGCTCAAAATTCCAAACCCTTGAATGAGAGCAACTGGAATTGTGAGGAGGCGTGAGTACATGTTGAACTTTTTACGTCCAAGTGACCCCTCTTCGTGGAAGAGCGTCTTGAGCTTTGGAACCACAGTCGTCATCAATTGCATAATAATTGATGAGGTAATGTATGGTCCTACCCCCAAAACAATAATGGAGAGCTGTGAGAGTCCACCCCCAGAAAACATATTCAAAAATGAAAAGAATTGGTTCTGAGAGAGAAACTGCTGCAAAATTGCAGGATTCACTCCTGGAACAGGAATGCTCCCGAGAAATCGAAATACAATGAGCATCGCAAGCGTAAAGAGAATACTATTACGCAAAGAAACATCATGCAAAAGGATATGAAGTTTTCTTGTGAAGTTACTCATAATCCGTTTTATTTAATACTTCCTCCTGCTTGGGTAATTTTTTCTTTCGCTGAAGCTGATACTGAACATGACTCAACAGTCAATTTCTTTGAAAGTTCTCCATTTCCAAGGATCTTTACTCCGGTGTGACGTGCTGAAGCTCCTTTGAGCAAACCACGTTCCATGAGTGTTACTGGTGATACGATATCTCCAGCAGCAAAGTGCTCTTCAAGGAAGGCAAGGTTAAAGACATTGTCTTTTCGTTGGATTGACTTGTTTGAGTTCTTACCGCGACCACGCAACTTTGGAAGTTTTTTAATTTGGTCTCTAATTTCAGCTCGAATTCCATGTCCTCCGTGCTGCTTTTGACCCTTGTGACCACGTCCTGAAGTTTTTCCGCGCAAACCTCCGCGTCCAATCTTCTTAGTTTTTCTGTTTGCTGTTTTTCGTTTTAATTCGTGACTTTGCATAGTACCTATTTGTTAAACGATGGCTTTTGCCCAGACGCATTGTTTCGTCCTGGACGTCGTCCATTATTGTTAAAACGTCGACCTCCTCTCATAGAGTTACCCATCTCTTTTGCACGTGCTGCTGAGAGCTTTGCATCAAGAGCTTTCTTTTCTTCAGCTGACATTTCAAAAGCCTTGAGAGCTTTAATAGCAGCCTTCGCATTGTTGAGCTTGTTCTTTGAGCGAGAGTGCACCTGTGCAGTCACATCGGTAATACCAGCAATTTCAAGTACGTTACGCATCGTTGACCCAGCAACCAATCCTCTCTCTTTGTTTGGCATCATCGCGATGCGTGATGAGGTTACCTTTGCTTCACTTGCAAATGGAATTGATTTGTTCTTGGTGAGCTTTAGGTATACGAGGTTTTTTCGTGCTTGGTTAAAAGCCTTTTGGATAGCAAGTGAGGTATCGGTAGCCTTTCCAGACCCAAGTCCAACACGTCCCTTTTTATCTCCAATAATCATATCAACACGGAATGACAAACGACGTCCCCCTTTTACCACACGAGTAACGCGTGAGATGTTGATAATTTTTTGTTCAAATTCTGGTTTTGGTCGTGACCCAAACCGAGAACCTTTCCGTCCCCCACGGAAGTTACTCTTTCCATGAGAACGGCGAGCTCCACCTTTGTCTGATGAAAATTTCTTTTCAGTCTTTGAGGTATCTGCTCCTGTTTGTTCTGAAGACGTTTTGGTATCCACCTTTTGTTCTTCAGCAACAACCTGTTCTTTCTTTTGTTCTTCTGACATAGTAAATAATAAAAAAATAAAATTAGAATTGAAGACCTGCTTCTCGAGCAGCTTCAGCAAGCGCTTTTACGCGTCCTGCATAGAGGTATCCACCGCGGTCAAAAACCACTGATGAAATATTTTTTGCTTTTGCAGCCTCAGCAAGAGCTTTTCCTACCTGTGCTGCGCGTTCAATATTTGTCCCCTTGGTATCCTTGATATCTGATGCAGAAACGAGGGTTGTTCCTGAAACATCATCAATAAGTTGTGCATAGATAGAGGTGTTTGAACGAAAAACAGAGAGACGTGGTCGCTCCATAGTTCCTGCAATCTTTGCACGAACACGAGCATGACGTCGCTGTCGTTTAAGTGTTTTTTGTGAATTATTCATAGTTTTCTTTCGGCTACAATCTATGCAGATTTTTTACCTTGTTTACGTCTGATAATTTCACCCTCGTAACGAATTCCCTTTCCTTTGTATGGTTCAGGTTTCTTTTTGGCACGGATTTGAGCTGCAAATTGATTGGTACGCTCTTTATCAATACCTGTTACGGTAATAACGTTCTTCTCAGCAGTTGCTGAAAGCCCCTCTGGGATTTCCATGATAACTGGATGAGAAAAACCAAGTGCGAGGTGAAGCTCTTTTCCCTTCACTTCTGAACGGAATCCAACTCCCTCGACGATAAGTTTCTTTTCAAACCCTTCGGTTACCCCATGAATCATATTTTTAAGGTGTGATGCATAGGTTCCAATGAGTGCCTTTGAAAAGACAGACTCTTCAGCAAGTTTCAAAACGAATGTGTCTCCTTCTTTTTCGATTGAAACAACATCCATTTTAAATTCTCGTGACAATTCTCCTTTTGCACCTTTGACAGTAATAAGGCTGTCATTGATGGTTACTTCTACTCCAGCTGGAATAGCGATTGGTTGTTTAGCAAGTCGTGACATAGTAATACTTTATTGCCTTAGGCAATTTCAAATAATAATTCTCCACC
>PDWI01001452.1_pt1 | contig 37349 bp, 37 predicted proteins | sample 1430891 | NCBI WGS metagenome assembly PDWI01 (sample SAMN01162508, study PRJNA174530) | Oral metagenome, whole genome shotgun sequencing project. | biome: Marine environment; feature: Marine mammal; material: Swab sample of the gingival sulcus; isolation source: swab sample of gingival sulcus... | reverse complement strand
CCCGCTGGATCCCGCTTTTGACAAAGACATGATCCCCACGCTGCAACTGGGTGGTGCGCTGGCTCAGTTCAAAGCAACTTTCAAGGGATAACGGCTGTATTGAAAGGAGACCGGAGAAAGGAAGCCGGAGACCGGAGCTCGAACTTCCTCTTCCGGTCTCCTGATTCCGGATGGTTTCCAAAGAACCGTTGGCATTGGGAAAAAGCAGGTTTGGATGCTGATCTCTTTTCCATAATGGCTTTGACCTTGGGTGGCTTGACAATATTCAACCATTCCTATTCTTTTTTCAGAACATATTTCCAGAAATGCTGATTTAGAGCCTGTTTGATGATTAGGGGATTGAAGCGAAATCTTATGAAAATGAGAACCAGTTTTCACAAATTTTCTGTTAATAGCCGTTAATAGCCGGACTATTGACATAAAATTTGGGGGAATTGGGGCCATTTTCATGGGCTTGCAGCCGATTCATCAATTATCGAACAGGCTCTGAGATAAGACGCACCTATAGAGTGACCTTTTGCAGGTTCTTTTAAAAAAGCCGGATTATTTCATCGTGTTGCTCACTGTTTCTGATGGAAACCAATTAGTTATCTGACAGATTTTTAAACCCATACCAGGCCGCACCATACAGCGCCGCTTTGGGATCAAGGATTACATGGACGGGCATATTGGCGCATAATGAAGAGAACCGCCCCTTGTCGGCAATACTGCTTAAAAAATCGGGCTGGGCCAGCCTTCTGAGGATACGCGGCGGTATTCCCCCGCCAAGATAGATGCCGCCTGTGGGCAGAAGCGTCACAGCCATATTGCCGGTGACCGTGCCAAGGGCATGGACAAACATATCCAGTGTGGCTTGGCAGATATCAGCCTTTTTTTCAATGGCGGTTTCCACAATCACCCGTGTTTTGTCCGCTGCCCCAGCGAGTTTTGACTTTAACCAGGCAGGTTCGGGAAAAATTTTCTTTTTCAGAAAATAGTCATAAATGTTCGGCAGCTGACTTCCCGAGCACACCCGTTCAAAGCTGACGTGGCCATAATGCCGGGTTAAAAATTCCAACAACTTAACGTCCCGGGGACCCCGGGGAGAAAAAGTGGTATGCCCCCCTTCGCTGGCAAAGACATGGTACCCGGTGCCTGTCCAGAGCAGAAAGGCAATGCCTAGGCCCGTGCCCGGAGCAACCACGGCCTTATTTCCTAAGGGGTCAGGCGTTCCCGGATTCAGGGTAAAAACGCTGTTGTTGTCCAAATGTGGTACTGAAACAGCGATGGCTTCCAAATCATTAATCAAAGAAACCTTAAGGAGACCAAAGGCCTGTTCAATTTCATCCGCGCTGATCTCCCAGGGCAGATTGGTGATCCTGCAGCGGCGGTCTTTTACCGGGCCTGCCACCCCGAAACAGGCAAGTTGGGGGGTGGCACCGGTTTGATCTAAAAACGCTTTCACAATGGTTTCAAAAGATGGATAATCAATGCTTTTAAATCGGGTTTCATGAACCGGATTTGCCGGCACTTGCCTTTTGTCGGCATAGATTGCAAGCACTGTTTTTGTGCCGCCGATATCCCCTGCAAGAATCATGGGCCTTACACCTGTGTGATAAAAAGATATTAATCTGGTTAACCTTCCTGTTGACAGCGATATTCTTTATACCTAAAGAATGCATTCACCTTTCGGGAGCGCCTTTGGGCTGGATCTGATTCGTTTTAGGCCCATGATCAGAATTAAATCTGCCACAGATACGCCGGATTTTAAGTCACCATCAAGGCACGCCAACGGACACATATTGGTTATATGTGTCTGCTGGCGTAACGCCGAGGGTGGCTTAAAAGACAAGTAGATGGGCGATTTTATTTTGATCATGGGCCTTAAGTCAGTTGCGGTAGACAACGACAGCGGCATGACCGGGGCTTTGCATATCCAGCCAAAAGGCGCTTGCATTTTTCAGGTTACATATATAGGGTTTTTTTAACAATTTTAGGAGCATTAATATGCCGAGACAGATTTGGCCGCCATAGATGAGATGTTTATCACCGCATCCAACAAAGAGATTGTACCCATTATCCAGGTGGATGACACGGTTATTGCCTGCGGCCTTGGAGATGCAGACTGAATGAATACCCCGAAATCACCTCTCCTTGAACCCCAAAGCCGGGTGCAGGTGGACCTGTCCGTTTTTGGCCAGAATGTACGAACCCTGAAGCACCTGACCCCGCCCCGTACCCGGCTCTGCGCTGTGGTCAAGGCCAATGCCTACGGGCATGGCGGGATACACTGTGCAAAAACCGCCCTTGAAAATGGCGCTTCGTTTCTTGCCGTAGCCCGGATCTCCGAAGCCGTTGCCATGAGAGATGCCGGTATCACCGCACCCATTCTTCTTTTGGGAGAAACCCTGCCCGAACAGGTCGGCTTTCTTGCGACCCATGGCATCCGGGCCAGTGTGGCTGACATCCAAACCGCCAGGGCACTGTCTGTCACAGCCCAAATTTTAAATACCACCCTGAAGGTTCATCTCAAACTGGACACGGGCATGGGGCGTTTAGGGTTTCTTGATCCCAGCGTGACTACCCCAAAAACCGGAGAAACAGCCGGCCTGCTTCAGGCCGGGGGCATTGCAGACCTCAAAGGCCTTGGGGTGGAAGGCGTCTACACCCATTTTGCCAAGGCAGACGTCATTGACAAAACCCATGCCAAAGGACAGCTGGCCCGGTTCAATGAAATGGTTGCTATGCTTGCGGATATGGGAATCCGTCCGGAAATCCGTCATGCAGCCAATTCTGCGGCGGTTCTTGGGCTGCCTGAAGCCCATCTTGACATGGTGCGTCCGGGCATTGCCATGTACGGGATGGCCCCCTCCCGCGAGGTGGACATCACAGGGCATCATCTTGCACCGGTTATGTCCATCACAGCAAAGGTCATTTATGTCAAGGCGGTGTCTGAAAACTTCAGCATCTCCTATGGTTGTACCCATGTTACAGCAGCCCCCACGGTGATTGCCACGGTGCCCATCGGGTATGCCGACGGATACAGCCGGCTTTTGTCAAATCAGGGGCAGATGTTGGTCAAAGGCAAAAAAGCCCCCATTGCAGGCCGGGTCACCATGGATTTTACCATGATTGATGTGGGTCACATTCCAGGGGTCAAGCCCGGAGACGATGTCACCATTCTGGGCTCCCAGGGGAATGAGCGGATTACGGCAGACGAGATCGCCGGTCTCACCGGGACCATCAATTACGAGGTCACCACAGGCCTTACCGGGCGGATGCCTGTGTTATACATATAAAACTGGATCATTGAGGAAAAGGATATGGCTTATGCCGGACATACCCCCCTTTAATTTTCAGATCGGTTCCTGGTCCAGGGATGCCGGATCAGCAGATACCGTCACCCTTATTATTGCCGGGGACTGGGCGCCCATCCGGGCCTTTGCCCCGTTGATTGAATCAACCCCCCACGTTATATACGGCGATCTGTTGCCTGTGTTGCAAAACGCCGACCTGAGCATTGTGAACCTGGAAGCCCCGTTAAGTGATACCGGCAGTGAGGTGTGTAAAAGCGGGGCTGTGTTCAAGGGCAATACCTGCCATGTCAAGGGCCTGACCACAGTGCCTTTTTCCGCCGTTACCCTGGGGAACAACCACATGTTTGATTTTGGTGTTCAGGCATTCCAGCAAACCGTCGAGGTTCTGGACTGCCACGGCATCGCCCGCACAGGTGCCGGCATGACCAGAGAAGAGGCCCAAGCCCCCCTGGTCATGGAAGCCAAAGGGGTTCGTATGGCTATTGTCAACATCAGCGAAGGCGAAGATCTGGCCGCAGCCGGGCTCGGACCAGGTGTGGCCGGGTGGGACATTGCGGGAACCTGTGCCCGGATCAAAGACCTGAAAAACGATATGGCCCAGGCCCTTCATGCCGTGATCGCTGTGGTTCACTGCGGCCTGGAATACATTCCCTTTGCACCGGAATACGTGATAAACGCTTTCAGGGAATTGGCCCATGCGGGTGCAGACGCCATTATAGGTCATCACCCCCATGTGCCCCAGGGGCTTTTCTTTCATGGAAACACACCGGTGTGCTGCAGCCTGGGGAACTTTGCATTTTACCAGCCCACAAATTTGTTCTGGCGAAAACGGGGATATCTGGTGCGCCTGCATATCAACAAAAAAGGAGTTGCCGGGCTGGACATTGAACCCTATCAAATCCAGGACCAGGGGGTGCAACGGCTTGCAGGCCCGGACCGGGATTACTTTTTCAAACGATTCAAAGAGATCAGCGAACCGTTGTCCACCCCCCAGGGCAGCAGGCAGGCGTGGCAAGGTTTTCTGGATTACTACGGCGTGACCGGGTTTAAAAACGAAGTTAACATGATTTTAAGTACACTGGACCACACCCCCGGCAAGGGGGCGGCCATGTTCAGAAATCGATTGACCACGCCCCAGCATTTTTACCATTGGCAGGACCTGCTCACCCGTGTGATCGCAGATAAGATGGGAAAAAGCCCGGCCTGGGCCCGGGAGCTGGCCCGGGAGTGGCTGACAAGGCAGATTGAAAATGGGTAATGAAAAGCAGTTGACCCTGGTCGTCACTGATTCGGGGCTTGGCGGACTCAGCGTGTGTGCAGGCATGGCCGCAAGGTTTGCCAAAGATGCACGGTACGAGCGTATCCGGTTGGTGTATTTCAATGCCTGGCCCGAACAGCACAGGGGGTACAGGCACTATTCAGATCCGGTGGACCGGACCAGCGTGTTTCACAATGCCCTGGCGGCCATGGCCAAATACAATCCCGATCACATCTACATTGCCTGCAACACCCTGTCTGTGATCTATCCGTTTACCCGGTTTGTCAAAAAAAAGGCAATTCCTGTCACCGGCATTGTGGACCACGGTGTTCAGATGATCTATAATGCGCTGTCTCTTGATCCTTCATCCTGCGCCGTGATTTTTGCCACCCCGATCACCATCCGTGAAAACAGGCATAAAACAGCTTTGGTTGAGCGCGGGATTGACCCGGAACGTATTATCACCCAGGAATGCCTGGGTCTTGCAGGCAAAATTGAACGGGCCCCGTTCAGTGACGAGGTTAAACTGATGATTAATGAAAAGGCAGCCCAGGCAGCCCGGAATCTGAAACATGCTGGAGGCACTGTGTATACGGGGCTTTGCTGCACCCATTTTGGCTATTGTCAAAACATTTTCAAAACCGCTTTGACCCGCCACGCGAACAGAAAAATAAAAATTTTAAATCCCAACCAAGCCATGATCAATGAAGCCTGCCGCAACATTATTGACGGTGGTGCGCCGCAGATGTCAATAGATATCGTATCCAGGGTTTCATGGGAACCTTCCGGGATCAAAGCTTATGATCGCCTGCTCTCCAAAGTTTCACCGGATGTTGTGGATGCCCTGAAACATTATCGGCTGGATAAAAATCTGTTCAGTGTTGACATACCACATAAGGAAAAAAGATGAGCCGTATTTTACTGATTACCGGTCCCGGCGGTGATGCCCAGGGCTGGGGCAATATGGAGGTAACTCGTCAGATTGCAAAGGCCATCAACGGGTCGGGAAAATCTGCAGACATCGCATGCGTATCAAATATGGACGGGTTCATCCGGGAACTGGATACCCGCAGGTTCGACCTTGTCTGGAGTGCGTTGTACCATGTGACGGAAAACGAAGCCACCATCGGTACGGGAGATAACGGTGAAGCGTGGGTGGCGGATATCCTGGACAAGCGCCGGATTCCATATATCGGCCCGGATGCCGCCACCATGAAAGCGTTGATTCACAAAACAAGCACCCACACTATTCTGGATAAGGCAGGGGTTCCGGTGCCCAGCCATTACCAGATTGCCCAGGGCCAGGCCCTTCCGGATCTGGTCTTCCCGGCCTTTGTCAAACCTAGTTTCGAGAGCCGGTCCGTGGGAATCAGCGATAACAGCGTGGTCAATACGCCCGAAGAACTGGCATCCCAGGTGGGTTTTATCCATGAAAATTATGATCAACCTGCCCTGGTGGAAGAGTACCTGCCGGGCCGGGAATATACGGTGCTGATGCTGGGTAACGGCGCATACCAGGAATTTTTACCCGGCATGGTCACTGTGGACTCAAAACTTCTTGGCAGATACCCCATCCTAAGCCAGGATCTGCGCGGTGTGGGCGCCACCAGAATCCAGCCGGCCGGGGAATTGTCCCAAAAAGCCATATATGTCACAGCCAAGGCCATGAAAGCCTTGAACTGCCTGGATCATGTCCGGACCGACATACGCCTGGACAGCCAGGGCAATGTGAAAATTATCGAGGTAAACGGTATCCCGGGCCTTAAACCGATTAAAAGCTGGAGCCCCCAGCTTTACACCCTGCACCATGCATCAAAAAAAGGGGAACTGCAAGATTATCTCTCCTTGATCGACCATATCGTCAGTTCGGCCTTGGAACGGTATGGCATTTCCTGATTAGATAAAGGATTTCAATGTATTATCAAAGGCATTTTTCACCATGTCCGCGATGGTCCGGTCAACGGTCTTGGCTGCCTTTTTAAGAAGATCGTTAAAAAAGGTCATGGGGTCTTCTTGCCCCCGATTCTTGTCAACTTTACTTTGATCCACCAGGGCCTCCTGTTCATCGGTCAGCGCTTGGCCGGCTTCATTGGTTTTCTCGGGTTGGGTTTCCAGAAGTTCCAGGTAATGATCAAACAGGCCGCTTAAAGGTTCACGCGCCCGGGCCAGGGTCTTTTCCTGTTGCTCTTTCAGAAGATCGGCCAGTTGATCCATCAAAGAGATTTCCAGATTACCGGCCGTTTCTTTTGTGGTGTTATCATCCAGATCCATGTCATGGGCATCCTCAAGGCCCGCTGGAACCATGCTCTGGTCCAGGGCGCCTATGGCGGCAGTCTGCTTTTCGCTGTACATCTCATATCCATACTGCACTGTAATATCGGCTTCATAGGAGGATATTGAGTCGTAATATCCCATGCGCATGGCTTGGGAAACAGCACCTTGCAGATCCCCTTCCATCATCTCGCCGATAATGTCGTCCACACCGCTGATAATGGATTCAATATCCTCAAGCTCCTTTTCGCTTAAGTCCCCTTCCACTGTAAATGAATACGTTTCTCCGGAAGTTAAGGTAATCTCCCGGACATTATAGGCGGCTGGGGCATAACCGTCTTCATTGTTGAGTACGCCCTGTCGACTGTATTCATAGGCTTCAAGTTCGGAATACTGTTTGGTGGACAGGGTAACCATATCTCCTTCCCGGGTTTGGATGCTGAGTCCCGCATCAAAACTTGAATATGAATCAACATAAAGTTCGCTTGAGTTTGAAGCGGTTCTGGTGTTAGATAATGCGGCCCGGTTCTGCAGGTCGTGGGGGGTGGCTTGGGACACGCTGTTCATCATCATTCTCCTGATTTAGGTTTACGAAATTTTCTTTTCCTGAGTAAAGGTATCGGCCGCAATCGTAAAAACCTAAATTTTTATGAAATAAGGCCCATGAGCCTTAGAGCGTGTTTGATAATTAGGGGATCGAAGCGAAATCTCATGAAAATGAGAACCCATTTTTACAAATTTTCTGTTAATAGCCGGACTATTGACATAAAATTTGGGGGAATTGGGGCCATTTTCATGAGATTGCAGCCGATTCATCAATTACCAAACAAGCTCTTAATATTCAAGCTCTTAATATTGAACAGATCGGTAAACAAGCTTTCGGATCAACTGTTCAAAGACAGGGTAATATGGTAGACGCCGCCGTCGAGTTTTGATTTCATAGGCAGGCCTGATTTCTCAAACACCTTGATCATGGGCCGGTTATCGGGCAGTACCTCAGCATAGAGTTCGTCGAGCATGCGTTTTTTCCCCTCATCAATCAACAGCGACATCAGATAATACCCCATCCCTATACCTTGGTAGTTTTCGTCTACGAGAAAAGCCACCTCACCGGCGTTCCCGTCATCACTGCCAACCAGCCGGGCCTCGGCAACGATATGGTTTTCGCCTTTTTTCCCGCCAAACCCCACCACGGAGAACTCTTTGGTATAGTCCACATTCACATACGCCTGCATTTTATCGTGCCCCATGGTTTTGACGGAATAAAAGAAGCGGTAAAATACCGTTTCATCGGAACAGCGATAGAAAAAACGGCGCATGGCTTCTTCATACGACGGTTTCATGGCCTGGAACCGTATGGTTTTATCACCCTTGAAGGTTTTGCTGTGGGCAATATAGGAGGGGTATAAATGGGCGGAACGGCTGACAAAGATCTGGTTGGAATAAAGGATATTTTTTTCCCGTGCCTTTTTAATCAGATCTTCCCTGTCGTCGGGATGGGCCACATCAATGATCGCCTGGGCCCTTTCCCGCAAGGGACGCCATTTGAGCATGGCCACCCCATATTCCGTGGCCAGGGCATGGATGGACTCACGCAGACGCAACTGGTTTACAGATTGCTCTATACTGAACAGGATATTGGATTCGCCGTTTTCATTTCGGCTGGGCATGCCGATGATGGTGTTGCCATCCCTGGAGGATTCTGCGGCCCTGTAAAAATCAATACCTTCGCCAGGACCTGAAATAACAGCTCCTTTTAAGGGAAAAGCAACCCTGCCTTGGAGGTCTGCCTTGCGGCCTTCATATATGACGACAAACTGGGGATTGCGGGAAATAAGCTGGGAGTTACACACCCAGTCAAGACCCTGGAATTCCACCAGGGGATTTTTATTCAGCCATTTCATCAGTTTATCGGTACCAAGGGCATAGGATGTCAAAGATTTTCCCCGGAATGGAGATTTTCGATTATTGGTGACAGCCCCGGAATTAACAAGCTCTGCGGCTGCATCCGTAAAATAAAGGGAATGGATGCCAAGGTCTTTTTTATCCGACAAATAGGGTACCATCGCCTCGAACAAGGGGCCAAGGGAATAGTTGATACAATCACCATCCCGGATTTCATCGGCCACATTGGCAGCCACCTTTTTCATGATATCGGTAACTGGCTCCGGTGTATAGGTGATCGGCTCCCGGTCCGAGCGGACCAGAAGATCAAACTCTTCTATGGAAACAAAGGTATCCCCATAGGTAAAAGGCATCGCCTCATTGACCTCACCCACCACAAGGCTTGCCTTGTACATCACTTCCCTTGCCACATCCACGGCAACGCCCAGGCTGCAATACCCCGCATCATCGGGCGGGGTGATCTGGATAAACGCCACATCCACATTGATTCTCCCGGATCTGATAATTTCGGGAATCTCAGAAGAATAGGCAGGGATCAGATCCACCTGGCCGCTGGAAATGGTATCCCAGGCCACATATCCCCCTGAAAAAAAAGTTTTCAACCGGTAATTGGGAGCATTCAGGCGGTCAATGGACAAAATGGTCTCCCCCAGCACTGCCAGCTGCATCAACTCAAGATCCCTGATATTATGTTTGTCCACATCAAGCAATGTGCGGATCAGTCTTCTTGGTGTAGCTGGCCCTGTGCCGATGAATATTGTCATTCCAGGCCGGATATGGTTTAAAACCTTATCCGGGGCCACAAGACTTCGCTCCCAGTTGTTCTGATTTATTTCGGACATCAATCACCTTCTATAGTAAATTGTATATATGTCTATTTTATCAACTAATAGAGGGGTAATCAAGGCTGTTGGCATGGCATGGCCCTATATACAGGGGATGTCGTCAAAAAATTGGCCCAATGCAGCCAGAGACCCTTGCAGATCGGCAAGTTTAAAAACTTCCAGGCAAACAGTTCCCGTGTAGTGTTTTAAGTGCCCCATAATTTTTCTGAACTCTTTTGGTGACATTTTGTCAAGGCCAGTGTGGTCTTTGGGAAGTCCAAGGCGGTGATCCACACCATGGAGGTGAATCAGATTGATTTTTGGGCCGAACAGATCAAAGGTGCGGGCCATGTCATGTCCGTATTTGATATGGTGCCCAAGGTCGGCACAGACGGACAGCCCCAATTTATTGATCAAATCTTTGAAAAAATCCGAAGGATACCAAAGGGTTTCCACGGCGATTTTTGCCGGATCTTCCAAGAGCGGCACCAGCAATTCAAGGCCCTGCCGTGCATTTTTCTGCCAGGCCTCAATGCCATTCTGTGACGGCATGGGCTTATCCATTTCCAGATGAAGGGTGAAGCTTGTGACAGGTGCAATGGCAAATCGTTCAATCACCCGTTTCAGGGTATCTGCAGCATGCCGGCGCTGCCGCGGGTCCGGTGCATTTAAACGGATATCCGTGGGCAGGTGAACATTATAGGTCAGGTCCAGATCCCGGGATAGTGTTGCCAGTTCCCTGACATTCTGCCGGGACGGTATCACCCCTCCGGGTGTGCTTTCAAATATTAGAAGCTCAATCTCGTCAAAAAAAGCACCGATTTTTTTGACATTGGGGATGATATGATCCGGATAGATAAAAGAGGTGGTGCCCAGCTTGAAAGATCTTTTGATCATACTAAAACAAACTCCAGGCCAACAGGCAACCGAATGTCACGGAAACAAGGGCCGACAGCATCATTAATTCACAAGCCTTTTCAATATGGGCAGGTTTGGGGTCATTGAAATTACCACCGATATAGGGTTTATCCACCAGCTTGCCGTGGTAAATATTGGGGCCGCCAAACCGGACGCCCAGCGCCCCTGCAAAGGCGGCCTCGGGAAATCCTGCATTGGGGCTGTTGTGATTGCGGCCCTGGGTAAATGCGGTAAAAAAAGCCTGTCTGCCCAGGGAAAGGGAAAGCATGGCCGCTGCCGTTGCAATCATGGCGATGGACAGCCGGGCCGGAATGTAGTTGGCCACATCATCAATGCGGGCCGCAGCTGTGCCGAACAGAATATAGGTGTCGTTTTTATACCCCACCATGGAATCCAGGGTGTTGATCATTTTATACATCATGGCACCGGGGGCACCGAGTATCAGGGAAAAACACAAAGGCGAAAGAAATCCGTCCACAAAATTTTCTGCCACAGTTTCACAGGCCGCCCGGGTGATACCCGCCTCATCCAGGTCTTTGGTCCGGCGTCCCACAATATATCCCACCTTGATTCTGGCCAGGGTCAGATCTCCTCTGGCCAGGGGCTTGAATACTTCCATGGCAGCCTTGTACAGGCTTCTATTGGAAAAACTGTAAAAAATCAGTATGACTTCAACAATGGCGGCTGCAGCTGGATGAATCCGGTCGGCAATAAAAACAACAGCCCAGGTCAGGCCAAAGGCTGCAACGATCAGGCAAAGGGCAAAGAAAAGACCTGCCCGGAATGGATTTTCAATTCGTTTACGAAATTCAGACTCAAAAAAAGAGATCGCCCGGCCCATCCAGATAATGGGATGGGGCAGCCATTCCGGATCTCCGGCCAGGATATCCAGGATAAAGGCGGTAGCTATAATCTGCCAGGTCACATCAAAAAGCATGGTTTCCTTTTTTCCCGGGCAAGGGCTCTTTTGATGCTTTGGGCCAGGGCCATATTGATGTCATTTGTCTTCAGGGAAAACCGGACAAACCGTTCGAAAAGCCCTTTAAAATTGGAGCAGCCCCGGATCAGGAATCTGTCATCTCCCACCCGGCGGCACACCTCAGGGGCTAAGATTCGGTCCAGCTATACCGGCGCAAAATAAACGGGTGTATCAAAAAGTCGGATGCCCTGTGTTTCAGCCAGGGCATAAATCAAGCAGTTAATCTTACAGCCTTTTTTTCCGCTCCATTTTTCCGCTAAGTTTATTCTAACATAAAAAAACTGTCGCTCTGAGCCAGGCCAGAGTTCAAAGGCTTTGCCATTTGAACAGCCCATTGTTATTCCAACTGATGAGTTGTCCCCACAACTTGAAGAAGGAATAACAAACAGGCTCTTAGAAAATTATCACAATCATTATGGCATTGCCAATACCATATAGTTTTTGTACCGAAGTACAGGTTAAGGATATTGACAGGGGGTAACGACTAACCCCTATCAGAGTAAATCTGGCCAGAAAAGACCATTTGGATTCGCGTTTTGCAACAATTACGCAGATCTCCTGCAACAGGCGCTTCATATTGGACGCCCATCTATAGCCATTGGAGTCAACAATGAAGGTGAGTTCGCGCAAAAGATGTGAGCCGCACAAACCATGACGACAATGATCATAACAGAGGTAGAATTGCCAGCAGTCATGGATTACCACCCCGCCATAGCGTGGGATGATGCCAATTTGTTCAATGGCTTCGACGGCCATGATAGGTCGGAGCGCGTAGCGGTCCGACCTATCATAGGCATAGTCAGAAAGAAACCGGTGTGCACAGCCATGTATCTTTTCAACTGGATAATCACACTCAAAGGCTGCAGGTGGCTTTGGATCAAGATCAATGGCTATATTGCGCAATGCGGCAGGCTTGCGACGCATGATCGCGCCACCACCCAGGTGGGTCTCGATACAGGTGTCATGAGGTGGCATCATAGCAATAATGGGTTGACACAAACCCGATGTTGCCTTTGATCCAAAATAGCTGTTCATGGCTGTTGAATGCTTTTATTGTTGTTTTGGGCCTAAGCATAGCAACAGCTCACTATGATGTCAAGAAGATTGTTTGCTTAACAATCTACTGGAATGTACTGTGTTGGATTGGGTATGCTAATTGATGGGGGTGAGTAGTTACGGCAGGCGCTGTACCGGTGATGGGTATTGATGCGGCTTTTGACAAAGGCTGGCGCAAATATTTCTGCCGCCCCCAGTTTCATGCCCTGACCACAGATGATATACAAGGGGCCTGCTAGGCAAACAATCTGGATTTCAGTTCCATTGCCACCAATGTGGCATGCTCTATTTTCAGGCACGTAAAAAGGAAAGTTAGCAAAAAGCTGCGGGGGCTTCATTTTTTAATGGTGCTGTTTTTTTCACCCGCCTTTGGGTTTTTCTTACGCCCCTTTTCAGACAAATTCGGTCACGTTTTTTTCTGTGCTGGAAAAGCCAATGTCGAAGATAACAATGTTTGGTTAAATTTATAATAGTTAAATCTTGACACCGCTCGTGTTTCTTTATAGACTTGCTAAGTTTGTTTCTATTTGAAGAAACATGTTTTTGCGACAAATTGATGTCTATCCCTTTAATGGAAAAGGAGCCGGATCATATGCCCACCAAAATTTTTTTAAGTGAAGATGAAATACCCCGCCAATGGTATAACCTGGCAGCAGACCTGCCAGGCACCATTAATCCGCCCTTGGGGCAGGACGGAAACCCCATCAGTCCGGATATGCTGGGTGCCGTATTTCCAATGAATTTGATCGAACAGGAGATGTCCCAAGAGCGCTGGATCGATATCCCCGAGGGTATTTTGGATCTGCTTTACCGGTGGCGCCCCTCTCCATTGCACAGGGCAATATACCTGGAAAAGGCGCTGGATACACCGGCAAAGATTTTTTATAAAAATGAAAGTGTTTCCCCGGCCGGCAGCCATAAACCCAATACGGCCGTAGCCCAGGCCTGGTACAACAAGGAGTTCGGTATCAAGCGTTTAACTACGGAAACCGGGGCCGGCCAGTGGGGTTCTGCACTATCCCACGCCTGCGCCCTGCTGGGTATGGAGTGCAAAGTGTTCATGGTCAGGGTCAGTTTTGAACAGAAACCGTTCAGAAAGTCACTCATGCAGACCTGGGGCGGAAAGTGTATTGCAAGTCCATCAAATGAAACCCAGGTTGGCCGGGATATCCTGGCTGAAATGCCGGATACGCCAGGCTCCTTAGGCATTGCTATTTCAGAGGCCATTGAGGCCGCCGTCGGTGATAAAACCGGGGAGACCCGCTACTCTCTGGGATCCGTGCTGAACCATGTCATGTTGCACCAGACCATTATCGGGCTTGAAGCCAAAAAACAGCTGGACAAATTCGGCATAAAAAAGGTGGACACCGTGATCGGTTGCGCCGGCGGTGGTTCTAATTTTGCGGGGCTGGCTTTCCCCTTTGTTCAAGATAAAATAAACGGCGCAGATATTGAGATCATCCCCGTGGAGCCGGCCTCCTGCCCAACCCTGACGGCAACCCCGTTTTCCTATGACTTTGGCGACGTTGCCCAGATGACCCCTATGCTGCCCATGCACTCTTTAGGACATAAATTCATCCCGGCCCCCATCCACGCCGGCGGATTGAGGTACCACGGCATGGCGCCCCTGGTTTCCCATGCCGTTGAAGCCGGATTGATGCGTCCCATGGCCATTAAACAGCTGGAATGTTATGAGGCAGGCCTGATGTTTGCCCGCACCGAAGGCCTGGTTGTGGCCCCTGAAACCTGCCATGCTGTGGCCTGCGCCATCCGATCTGCAAAAGAGGCAAAAGAGGAAGGTAAGGAGAAAACCATCATATTCAACTTGTCAGGCCATGGACTCATGGACCTGGCCGGGTATGAAAAATTTATGGCAGGGGAGCTCCAGAACATTGCCATGTCTGCCCAGGATGTGGAGGAATCCATAGGGATCAGCATTGCCGGGCATCCGGTACCGAAAATTTAATCTGATTTACAAGGTTACACGTCAATTGAATTGGTTGGAGTTGTCGAAAAGGCAGGTAATTATTTCCCTTATCATTTTCTTTATGGGACGTTTCTGCCACGTAAACGGTGACATTTTTAATTTCATACATAGATACATTGCTCATAATACCTTGAAAATATTTGATATCAAGTTTGTATAGATTGATTGGCATGATGGTTGCTTTTTAAGCGTATTGACAGTCAGACTCATGAAAAAAGCCAATACTTAAAGGTGACTCATGGTATCCAATGTTTCAGACATTAATGCGTTAATGGCAGGAAATTCTTCAGACGCCCTTGTGGGTGTAACCAGAAACGATAGGTTTTCCACAAACAGGGGTTATGCGGTATCTGCATTTCAGGGGCAGCTGGAAAAGACCATGCAGCAGAACCCGGGCATGGAAAGCACAAGTGACGTAAGCTGCGTTGCAGAACATACGGGTGCGAACTTTTCAAAGATGAATAGCGTCAAGGCTGAAGCCGCTGGGCAAAACATAAATTTGTCTACGGGGAAACAGAACAGTGAGATTTCTACGCTGGAAGCATCCCGTTTTGTTGTTCGAACCACGATACAAAAGGTTTCAGATATTAAAAATGCCCTGGAAAATGGCAGGAGCACTGAATTTGTTACGGAATTGAAAAACTTGCTGTTAGCCCTTTCCAATGGCGATTTGGACAATCTGTCCCTGGATGAAAACGGGCTGGAAGCTCTTGGCGATTTGCTTGTTCAGGCAGGTTTTGATCCGGCTTCTGTTGAGGAGCTGATGTCGAATTTGACCCTTACCTTTGAAGCGGGGGACAGCCTGATATCCGTGTCCGATTTCATGGATGATTTGCTTGAACTGCCCCTTGCCGAAGATGAGGATATCACCCAGACAGAGGTACTTATGCCCACCTCTGATCTGCCTTATATTCAATCCCTTCTGTCAATGATGGGCGTGGAGGGGCAGACGATTACCTCAATCATGGATGCGGCTTCCGAAGGACCCCGGGGGTTTGATTTTGATACGTTTATCGAACAGCTTGAGCAGCTTTTGGATACCGCCGATGAATCCGGCCTGGCCTATCAGACAGATAGTGGGGACGATGCATATACCACCCTTTTAAAACAGCTTGACCTGGATGCTTTTATTGAAAAAGCTGACGCACCTTTGACTTTGCCCTCGTTAATTGAAGCCTTGAATCAAAAACTTGATTTAATCAAAGAGAACCTGCCGCACCAGACGGAACAATCCGTACCCAACATGTTTACAACGGATTCATTTGATGCGCTTGCAACCCAGTCCGGCCGGCATGGATTGCTTAACCAGCTTTTTTCCGGACTTAATATTCAAGAAGACAGTAAGAAAACTGTTGATTCCGCCATCCCCCTTAGCGCAAATTCGCAACGCTTGGGCAAGGAAATTGAGGACCGTTTCCAGGTTCGATTCACGGATCAGATGAGCAGGGGGGATGCGGGTACAAAAAGGGCTGCCGATGCTGCTGCCCTGGAAAAGATGACGTCCACCATCAGTTCCCAATCAGGGGAGACAACATCCAAAATGTCAGAAACCCAGCCTTTTGTCTTTGGCGTGGAAAAATCAACCACAGCAACATCTGTGGGGGCTTCGGGCACACAACGCACCCCGCAGGCCTTTTCCTCTCTGCCTGACTTTGTCACCCGGCAGGTGGGAAAAAGCATTGTCCGGTCGATCAACACCGGTGACGACACCATCCGGATGCAACTGAAACCCGCTGAGTTAGGCCGGGTGTACATGAGCATTGAGCATAATGGAAGTGCCATGAAGGTCAGTGTCATTACTGAACACCAGTCAGCAAAAGATATTCTGGCAGCCAATGTGAATGAAATCAAAACCGTGCTCTCCGCCTCGGGTATCAGTCTTGAACGCTTTGAAGTTGATATGAGCAGCGATTTCCAGCAGTCCATGGCCGATGCCCGGACCCAGGATCAATCTGGCCAGTCATCCCAAAAAAGGCAAACAGGGCGAGGGGCTGATAACGATTCCCAGGAAGATGCGGAAGATAATTTATCGATTCAACCTGCTGTTATAAATGACAGCGGGTCGCTGCACTTTGTGGCATAAGGAGTGTCTTCTGCCATTGAGCTGTCAAAATGTTGACAGATTAGTGGCAGAAGCGACGTTTTTTTTTGTCAGGATACTATGTGCAGGCGATATCCTTATTTTTTAGGCCCATGGGCCTAAAAGCTTGTTTGGGAATTGATGAATCGGCTGCAATCTCATGAAAATGGCCCCCAATTCTCCCAAATTTTATGCGAATAGTCCGGCTATTAACAGAAAATTTGTAAAAATTGGTTCTCATTTTCATGAGATTTCGCTTCGATCCCCCAATCACCAAACAGGCTCTAAAATAAATAGTTTTGCAAATATCTCTTCTTTTCTATAAACTTTACCACAAATATTTTTATTTCCCCACAATTCAGGTAAAAACCAACGCAGGCTGGCATAAGGCTTGCTATTAATTTTGTTATTAATTAATTTCACCTGATTTATCAAAGGTGCTTGGAATACGGCCTGTAAGGGCCGGCTGGGCGAATGAACGACCAGTCTACTTTGGGAGGTGTTGTGGCTGAAGATCTACTGGAAGAAATTAAGGGAGACGAACTCGTTGAATCCATTGATGACGGTGGCGGGGATGCAGATGAGACGCCTGCCGAAAAGGGATTTGTCGGCAGACTGCTGTCAGGAAAAAAAAAGCGGATCATTATTCTATTGTTATGTCTTCTTTTATTGGTTGGGATTGGTGCTGGTGTGTTCTTTTTTCTGTTCAGCCAAAAGGATGACGAGCTTGCCGAACAGCCGGTTGCTGAAGATGTCGTGACCAAAGAAAGCATTCAGGCGGCTCTGGAAAACCAGAGCAAAGCAATATTTGAGGATATTGTGCAGCTTGAGCCCTTTGAGCAGATTTTTTTAAGACAAGATTCAAGCATGCCTTACATATCCCTTAGTATTGCCCTTGAAATGATGGACCCCGGGCTTCGAAGACAGGTGTATACCATGCAGCCCAGAATAAGAAAAATAATTGAAAGCCAGATGCGCCAGATGAGATGGATGGAGCTGCGAAGCCCCCAAGGCAAACTTAAGCTGAAATTTACCCTTCTTAACCGAATTAATCACATTTTTCCCAAAGTTGCCATAAGGCATATTTATTTTACCCATTTTTTAATGCAGTGATGGTGCCATGAGTGAAATCCTATCCCAGGACGAGGTTGACAGTTTATTAAATGGACTGGATTCCGGAGAAGTAGAAACAGAAACCGATATTTCGGAGATGAGCGAGGCGTCCGTTGAAGGGGTCTTTGCCTATGATTTCGCCAGCCAGGACAAGGTGGTCAGGGCAAGACTGCCCACCTTTGATGTGATTAATGAACGTTTGTCCAGGGAGGTGCGGGCCACCATGTCTTCACTGCTCCAGACCAATGTCGATGTCTCTGCCAATCCCTTTGACACCCTGAAGTTTTCTGAATTTGTGCGCAGCCTTCCTGTGCCCACAAGTCTTCACGTATTCAGGATGGAGCCCTTAAGGGGGCATGGCCTGGTGGTGTTTGAAAGCCAGCTGGTTTATAATCTCATTGATACGTTTTTTGGTGGCGAAGCCTTGGGAAAAGCACGGGTTGAGGGACGTGAATTTACCACCATTGAAGAGGTGATGATTAAAAAGGTCGTGGTCACCGTCCTGAAAAATATTGAAGCGTCCTGGGCCCCCATAGAGCCGGTCAAGACATCCCTGATCCGGTCGGAAATGAACCCGCAGTTCACGGCCATTGTGCTGCCCACAGACCTTGTGATTGTGACCCGGTTTGAGATCGAACTGGAGCAGGCCGCGGGGAATCTTGTGCTCTGTTATCCCTATTCCATGATCGAACCCATGCGCAATAAATTGTCATCCGGTGTCCAGGCGGAAATTGAAGAAATTGATTCTAACTGGCGGCGGATCATTGAAGAGGTGATTCTCAACTCCGAGGTGGATTTAAGAATTCTTCTGGGCAAAACCGAGATCACCGGTGAACGGCTTTTGTATATGCAGCCCGGGGATGTGATCCAGCTGGATAACGATGCATCTGATCCGTTGCCCTGTTTTGTGGGCGGGCTTGAAAAACTGACAGGGTTCATCGGTGTTCAGCGCGGGGTTCAGGCATTTAAGATCAACGAGAAATTTATAACCGACTGTGAGAGGTAAACATGGTTGATGAAAACAGCACCACAAATGATGCCGATATAGCGGAAGAATCCGGACAAGGCGATGAGGAGCATGGTGCACGGGAGCTGGATTTTATTCTGGATATCCCCTTGGAGCTTTCCGTGGAACTGGGCAAAACCAAGATGCTGGTCAATGATCTGTTGCAGCTGGCTCAAGGTTCCATTATTGAGTTAAACAAGCTTGCCGGTGAGCCCTTGGAAGTATATATCAACCGCAAGCTCATTGCCCGGGGCGAAGTGGTGGTGGTCAATGAGAAATTCGGGGTGCGTCTCACCGACGTGATCACCCCCATTGACCGCGTCAAATCCCTGGCAGCGGAGGAATAATGGATCCCCATACGGATATGTGGGTGGAATTTGCTAAAAGTTTCGGCATGCTCTTTGTTGTTCTGGCGTTGTTCCTGATCATCCTCTATCTTGTTCGCAGATTTTCAGGCCGGTTTGGCACCCAGGGCCCGGTGGAACTGATAAAGGTGTTATCCGTGCATCATCTGTCACCCAAAGAGAAACTGGTGCTTGTATCGGTCCTGGATGAATCGGTTCTCATCGGGGTGTCACCTGCCGGAATCTCTTCTTTGGCCCGTTTTGACACGGTTCCTGCAACAGAGTTGGCCTCCGGGGAAACCGCTCCGGGATTTCAGAGCCTGCTCAAAAAAAATCTTAATAAAGGCAACTCGTTACACAAACAATCACCGAAAAATGACGATTCCCACGGCGGCAAAGGAGAGGGGCCATGATTAAACCTGCGCAGCTGATCAGATGGGTTCGGTTGATTGCGGTTGCCGCCATGATACTCCCAGCCGTTGCTGATCCAGCAGGTGCCGTCACCTTTCCCATTCCTTCTCTGGAGCTTAATGTCACCACAGCCCAGGAGCCCGAAGAGGTGGCTGTGGTGCTTGAAATCATTGCCCTGTTAACCATTCTTGCCCTGGCCCCGGCCATTTTGATCCTGATGACTCCCTTTACCCGTCTGGTGGTGGTGTTTCATTTCCTGCGCCAGGCCATCGGCACCCAGTCAAGCCCGCCCAATCAGGTCATTATAGGGCTGTCGCTGTTCATGACCTTTTTTATTATCAAACCCGTAGCCCTGGAGGTGTATGACAAGGCCTTAAATCCCTATCTTGAACGGGAAATCTCCTATGAGAACGCCTTTGAGCAAGCCCAGAAACCCATACGAACATTTTTACTGCGCAACACCAGGGAGGCCGACATTGCCCTGTTCGTCAAAGAGGCCGGCATGAAAAAACCTGAGACCAGGGATGATGTTTCCCTTCTGGCACTGATCCCGGCCTATGTCATTTCCGAGCTTAAAACCGCATTCATCGTAGGCTTTATCTTGTATGTTCCTTTTCTTGTCATTGATATGGTCGTGGCCTCGGTGCTGCTGGCCATGGGCATGATGATGCTGCCCCCGGTTATGATTTCCCTGCCCTTCAAGCTGATGCTGTTTGTCCTTGTGGACGGCTGGCATTTGATTGCGGGCTCAATGATCAATAGTTTTGGTGTATAAAATGACCCCTGAACTTGTGATAGAGATAGCCAAACAGGCGATCATTCTTACGATTCTTTTGTCCATGCCCATGCTGGGTTTAGGCCTGATCGCAGGTCTTACCATCAGTGTGTTCCAGGCGGTGACCCAGATCCAGGAGATGACCTTGACCTTTGTGCCCAAAATCATTGCCGTTTTTATTGGACTTTTGTTTACTGCCCCGTGGATGATGGAAAAGCTGATCTCCTTTACCACCGATATTATAGTCAATATACCCATGTATATCCGGTGATCAACAGGCTGTGGAACTTCTTGATCTCATTGACCCCATCCGCTTCAGAACCTTTATGCTGGTTCTGGCACGGGTGTCTGTTTTTTTATTTCTGTTCCCTGTGTTTACCTCCACTGCGATTCCAAACCGGGTGAAAATGGCGCTCTCCCTGGTGCTGACCCTGTTGTTTTATATGGTGGTGCCTGTGGATCCGGCCCGTTTTCCAAAAGATCTCCCCACCTTTGGCCTGATGCTGGGGGCGGAACTTCTGGTCGGCTTTATCCTGGGGCTTTGCCTGCGTATCTTTTTTGCAGGCGTTCAGATGGCCGGTCAGGTCATCGGTTTTCAGATCGGTTTTGCCATGATTAATGTCATGGATCCCCAAAGCGGTGAAAACATATCCATCATGGACCAGATCGGCTACTGGGTCTGCCTGGTGATCTTTCTTTTACTCAACGGCCACCATATTATTATCATGTCCATGGTTGACAGCTTTGAACTGGTTCCTGTGGGCGGGTTTGTCATGCATCCCGCCCTGACGCCCCGGGTTATGGATGTGGTCAGCGGATTATTTGTGAATGCCGTTAAAATCAGTGCGCCGGTCATTGCCACCCTGACCTTTGTCAATGCCGGTTTCGGACTGATTGCAAAATTTTCACCCCAGACCAATGTGATGATTGTGGCGTTCCCGGTGAAGATCGCAGTGGGCTTGATTTTTTTCTCCATGACCCTGCCCATTATCGCCATCGTCACCCGGAACTACATTGAACCTTGTAGAAAATTGTTCCTGGCATTATTGTTTTATATGGGCGGAGGATAAAGTATGGCCGAAGATCCAGAAGGCGGCGGCGAGAAAACCGAGGACGCATCGTCGCGAAAGCTCGACAAGGCAAGGGAGGAAGGCCAGGTTGCCAAAAGCATGGAAATTCCTTCGGTGTTTGTCTTGTTGGGCGGGGTTATCACATTATATGCTACAGCACTGTTTTTCTACCGGCACTGCGTAGATCTATTTGAGTACAATTTGAGATTTAACCGGGTGCCGGAACTGAACCCGGCAGACTTGATCGTACTGCTGATTTATCACGCCCAAAAGATGTTTCTCATGTGTCTGCCGGTATTTGCGGCGGTTTGCCTTGTGGCGCTTGCGTCAAACATCGCCCAGGTCGGTTTTCATATATCATGGAAAGCCCTGGAGCCCAAACTGAGCAAACTCAATCCCATTAACGGGTTTAAACAGAAATTTTCCTCCCGGGCGGTCATTGAATTTGTGAAATCTCTGGTGAAGATCGCCGTCATTTCAGTGGTCTGCTATCTGGCCACCAAAAGTGAAGTGTCAAACGTACTGACCCTGTACGATAATTCCACAGCCCAGATTCTTTTATTCCTTTTTATTAAATCCTTTTGGATTTTTATAAAAGTTTGCATCGTGATGGCTGTGGTTGCCATCCTGGACTATGCTTTCCAAAAATGGAAATTTTTAGAAGAGCAGAAAATGACCCAGAAAGAGGTCAAGGATGAGCATAAGCAAACCGAAGGTGATCCAGCCGTTAAATCCAGAATTCGCCAGCTCCAGATGGCGGCGGCCAGAAAACGGATGATGGCTGCCGTGCCCAAGGCGGATGTGGTGGTGACCAACCCCACGCATCTTGCCGTGGCATTGCAGTATGACAAAGAAAAAATGGACGCCCCAACGGTCGTGGCCAAAGGCGCCGGGGCCGTGGCTGCAAATATCAGAAAAATTGCCCAGGAAAATGGTGTACCCATTGTAGAAGATAAACCGTTGGCCCGGATTTTGTATAAAGAGGTAGATATTGACCGGCAGGTTCCCTTTGAACATTACCAGGCTGTGGCTGAACTGCTCGCCTATGTTTACGGGCTTAAAAGCAGGTAAAGACATTTTTGGGGCGCCATTCTGGTCTCTTTTGATTCTGTGAGATGTATGCTCAACGTTGCAGGGGAAACTGCTCAACAGTCAAATTTTTGACATCAGGTGTCAACATTCATTAAATTAAGGAGAATAAATGGCGGCGGAAAATGCAGGTATCATGGCCATGATGAAAAAAGAGTCATCCGATATTTTGATGGTTCTGGCCTTTATCGGCATTCTGATGGCGATGCTCCTGCCCTTGCACCCCATTATCCTTGATTTTTTTCTGGCTCTGAACATTTCCCTTGCCGTGGTGGTATTGATCACCACCATGTATACCCAGAAACCACTGGACTTCAGCATCTTTCCCTCCCTTCTTCTGATGCTGACCCTTTTCAGGCTCTCATTAAACGTGGCATCCACCCGTCTGATTCTTCTGCACGGCAGTGAGGGCCCCGAGGCTGCCGGTGCAATCATCATGTCATTCGGCGCCTTTGTGGTGGGCGGCAACTATGTGGTGGGTCTGATTATTTTCATTATCCTTGTGCTCATCAATTTCATGGTAATCACCAAGGGTGCCGGCCGTATTGCAGAGGTCGCCGCCCGTTTTACCTTAGATGCCATGCCCGGTAAACAGATGGCCATTGATGCGGATCTCAATGCCGGTATGATTGACGAGATAGAGGCGGGGGAACGACGGGCCGCCATTGCCAGGGAGTCGGAATTTCATGGTGCCATGGACGGTGCGTCCAAATTCGTGCGTGGTGACGCCATTGCGGGTATTGTGATCACGTTGATCAATATCGGCGCAGGTTTTGTTATTGGCGTGGTGCAACAGGGCATGGCCCTTGGCAAGGCCTTGAGCAATTACACCCTGCTCACCGTGGGTGACGGACTTGTCTCCCAGATTCCGGCGCTTTTAATCTCTGCGGCTGCCGGTCTTCTGGTCTCCCGCTCCGGTGCAGAAAGCAAGATGGGACAGGCCTTTGCCAAGCATTTATTTTCCAGTGCCACCCCGGTGATGGTGGGGGCTGTGGTTGTTTTTCTCATGGGCATCATTCCGGGCCTTCCCACCATCCCTTTTATGACCCTGGGGATTACCATGGGAACCATTGCCTGGTATTTTTTAAGACAAGGGGAAAAACCCCAGGAAGATCAACAGGCCGTTGACCCAGCACAGGCCCAGGAGCAGGACCAGGACGGCACACCTGGAAAGCCTGAGGATGTGGACCATCTGCTGCGTCTGGATACCATGGAACTGGAAGTGGGATATGGCCTGATTCCCCTGGTGGACAAACAGCAGGACGGTACGCTGCTGGGACGGATCAAGGCCATCCGGCGGCAGTTTGCCACGGAGATGGGCATCATTGTACCGCCCATTCATATCCGGGATAACTTGAATTTAACACCAGCCCAATACCGCCTTATGATAAAGGGCGTTGAGGCTGACGGTTCAGAGCTTATGGTGAATCACTATATGGCCATGGATCCTGGTGGCGGGGCTGAAAAAATTGACGGAATTGATACGGTTGAACCGGCCTTCAACCTGCCGGCCTTGTGGATCCCCATGTCCAGGGAAGAGGAAGCCAAATTTGCCGGATACACCGTGGTGGACAACTCCACGGTGATTGCCACCCATTTGACGGAGATCATCAGAAACAATGCTCACAATCTGTTGAGCCGGCAGGATGTCCAGCATCTTCTGGATAACCTGGCCAAGACCAGTCCTAAGGTGGTGGAAGAACTGGTGCCCAATCTTTTAAGCATCGGTGCTGTTCAAAAGGTGCTCCAGAATCTTTTGCGGGAACGTATTTCGATAAGGGATCTGTTAACCATTGTGGAAACACTGGCTGATTTTGCTCCGGCAGGCAAGGATCCGGACCTGTTAACGGAATATGTCCGCCAACGGGTTGCCAAAGGGATGCTGGCGCCCTATCTGCAGCCCGGTAAAAAGCTGCAAGTCATAACATTAGACCGAAAACTTGAAGAAATTTTAACAAAAAATATTAAACGGACCGACCAGGGGGCTTACCTGGCGTTAGAGCCTGTCCTGATTACGGAATTTGTCGGCGCCGTATCAAAACAGGTGGAAAAGCTCATCACCCTGAATACCCAGCCCGTGCTCATGACCCCGCCCACATTACGCCGTCATGTCCGCCGTCTGATTGAGCCGTCTCTTCCCAATGTATTTGTGGTGTCCCATGCAGAGATCGTGGATGATATAAACTTGCAGGCTGTGGGAAAGGTAAGCTTAAAGCGTGGATAAAAAAATTTTCAGAGCACCAAGTATCCAGACGGCCCTGGCCGATATCAAGGAGACGTTAGGGGCCGATGCCATGATTCTTTCCACCCGCAAGGTGCCGAAATCCACCAAAGACCCTTACGCACAGACCATGTTCGAGGTCGAGGCGGCAATCTCTTCACCCGGTAGTGATACATCTGCCCCCCCTGTTCTGCACGCGGTGGAATCCCTGAAGTCGGATATTTCTCAGATCAAAGAGATCCTTTGTGTGGCCGGTTTTGGCACCGGGGTGCAATCCATTTTGTGCAATCATTTTGAATCCGTGGGGGTGTTGGCGTCCCTGCTGCGCTGCGGGGTCAGCGAACGCCTGGCGGCAGATCTGGTTCAAAAAGCAGCCGCAGATCTGGATAAACGCCTTGATACGGTAGCGCAGATGAAACAGTTGAAAAAAAGCGTGATGCATCTTTGTCTGGATCAATTACGCACAAACAATTTTTTTACCCGGTCCAACAGTCCGGGACGTCCCCAGATAGCGGCCTTTGTGGGACCCACCGGTGTGGGAAAAACTACCACCATCGCCAAACTGGCCGCCTATTTGAGTTTTACCCGGAAAATAAAGGTCGGGTTAGTCTCCATAGACAACTACAGGATCGGGGCCTTTGAGCAGCTGAAAGCCTATGCCGGCATCATGGGGATTGTCTGTGTGCCCGCTTTTTCGCGCCAGGATTTGGCAGGGGCCCTGGACCGGATGAAATCCATGGAAATGATACTGATTGATACGGCAGGGCACAGCCATTATGATAAGGAAAAAATTGACAAAATCCTTGAGCTGATCAGAAATGATTTCCAGATCAGTGTGCATTTAACCTTGAGTGTTACCTCTGAATTGATTAATATGAAGGAAGCGGCATCTGCTTTTTCCGTTTTTAATCCAGACACCTATGTGTTTACAAAAATAGATGAGACAAAACGATGCGGGCACATTCTTGACCAGGTGGCCGGCTATGACTTGCCGGTGTCATTGGTGACCAATGGCCAGAAGGTGCCCGAGGATTTGATTATTCCGGACACCCATGAGCTTTTGAAAATAATTCTGAAAAAAGAGCCCAAAGGAGACTAGGTGGATCAGGCAAAAGGACTGCGGCAGATGGCCAGGATAAATGCGATGCAAAAACAGGAACAAAGCGGGGCTTCCAATGCTAATTCATACCCCAGGGTCATTGCGGTGACCAGCGGCAAGGGCGGGGTGGGCAAAACCAATATTGTGGGAAACCTGGCCGTGGCCATGGCACGGCTTGGAAAACGGGTGGTGATCATAGATACGGATGTGGGTTTAGCCAATATTGATATCGTATTTAATTTAAGACCCCAATATAACATCCGCCATCTGATATCCGGAGAAAAAACATTGTCCCAGGTGATGGTGACAACAGATCATGGCATCGGCATTCTGCCCGGGGGATCCGGGTTTGCTGATTTGACCCGTTTTAGCGAAGGAGAAAAACTGACCCTGCTGTCTGAGTTTGAGACACTTTCCGACATGGCTGATATTATTTTGCTGGATACCGGGGCCGGCATTTCATCCAATGTGCTCTATTTTAATTCATCTGCGGACCAGTGCCTGGTGGTGGCCACCACGGAACCCACCTCCATTACCGATGCCTATGCCCTGATGAAGGTCATGTCCCAGACCTATGGAATAAAGTATTTCAAGCTGGTGGTGAACATGGCGGACAACGCGACCGGTGCCAAAAAAGTTTACGGATCTTTGAGCAATGCCATGAATAAATTTTTAAAAAATGTGGTGCTGGAATACCGCGGCTATATCCCCGTTGACCCAGCTTTGCAAAAGGCTGTGCGGAACAGAAGCATCCTTTTGGATACTGTAAAACACAGTCCGGCAGCCGATGCCATATCCGATCTTGCAAAAAATTTGCTCAACGACAACAGAACGAACCAGAACCAGGGAAATCTGACCTTTTTTATGAACCAGGTGTTTGCAGCGGCCCAATGACGGTCAATTCCCAATAATCTTTACTATGTGTTCGTGAACTTACATTCTACGTTTACGAGTATGAGCACGGGCACGAAACAGGCAAAAACATGCTGTATTAAACTTAGAATTGCCGGAAGGAAATAAGAACATTTCCATGAAATATCCCCTTAAAAAAAATCAAGCGGCGTGGAAAGTCTGGCGGCAGGAAAGTATCGTCAATTACGCGTATCTGGTCCGGTACATTGCCTCCCGGTTTGCCATGCGTGTGCCTGGCAGTGTGCTTTTTGACGAACTGCTGTCAGCAGGTTCTTTGGGACTCATTGATGCAGTGGACAAATTTGATCCGGACAAACATGTCAGCCTGGAGACCTATGCCCGGTATCGTATCAAGGGGGCTATTCTGGATGAATTGCGCAGCATGGACACCTATTCAAGGTCCATGCGAAAAAAAATCCAGAATATTGCCCGGGCGGCAAAAACCATTGAGGATGAAAAAGGGCGGCCGGCCGATGAAGATGAAATCTGTGACGCTTTGGGTGTAGATCTGGAAACGTACCAGGATATGCTGACCGATATTCATGGGGCTGCTGTTCTCAGTCTGGATGATTTCATCAAAACGAAAAACAATGATGCCTCCTCCCGAACCCGTTTTCAAGATAGTCTAAACGGCGACGAAAATCCCGAAGACGACTTTTACCGGGCTGAATTAAAATCCGTCCTGGTGGAGGCCATCAAAAAATTAACGGAAAAAGAGCAGATTGTTATTTCTCTTTACTATTATGAAGAACTGACCTTGAAAGAAATTGGTGAGGTTTTGTCTTTGACGGAATCCAGGATCTGTCAGATCCATACAGCTGTTTTGGTGAAATTGCAGGCCAGTCTGGATAGTTATTTGAAATAATTAGATTTTCAGGCCCATAATCAGAATTAAATCTGCCACAGATACGCCGGATTTTAAGTCATTATCAAGGCACGCCAATGCAAGCGTATTTAAAATATGTGCCCTTTGGCGTAACGCCCAGGGTGACTTAAAAGACAAGTAGATGGACGATTTTATTTTGATCATGGGCCTCAGGGAGGAGTTATGTCAGACCCGATTTTAAATGAAGAAGACGATCTAATTTCCCAGGATGATATTGATAGACTGATGGAGACCTCCTCAGTCGATGACGATACCGGTGAGTTGTTCCAGGATGATATAGACAGCCTGCTTAATGAATCCGGCCCGGATGAAGAGGGCTTGGACCCAGGCGAAGAGGTTGAAGGAGAGCTTTCCCAGGACGACATCGACCGCATGATGGCGGTCAATGTATTGGATGATGATGACGAATTGATTTCATTGGAAGATATCCAGGGTGTAATAAGCGGCGATACCCAAGACAACGTTAATGATGCATCAGATTCCGGTGCTGAACCAGACCCAGTTCCAGCAGTGGAAGCTGAATCACGCCAGGACGACGTGACAAAACCAGAGAAAGAAGAAGCACCCGTTGAGGATGCTCCGGTTCCGTCCGCATCGACCCAGGCAGAAGATCCATTTGATGAGCCCATAGATGAAAGCCAGGCCGCAGATGTGGCGGATTGTATGATCACCCAGGATGCCATGGATGCCTTGATTGAGGCCGCTTTACCGGTCCCGGATGTGCCGGAGGAAGGTGACTGGCGCCCTGAAGCCGATGACGGGGACGGCGGAGAGGATGATCTGCCGGATCCTATAAACCTGGTGTCTGAAACAGATGGTGACGATCCAGGTGATGCCATCCAAGAAAGTGAAGATGAGATCACCCAGGAAGATATTGATGCGCTTCTCCAGCAATCAGATGAGAAAGATGAGTTGTTGGATGAAGATGAAGATATCCTTATATCCCAGGATGACATTAATACCCTGCTCATGGCCACAGATCAGGAAGATGAAGACATTCTCGGCGATATTAGCGGAGAAGACGATGTGTCTGATCTGGAGGACCATCGCAATGATGTGTTTGATGAACTGGAATCCGATGCAGGGCAGGTGGTCCTGGAAGAGATTGACGGTGCCGGGCACTCCGATGGAAAAGAATCTTCCCCGGCAGTATCGTCTAAAATAGGCGTAAAAGCACTTTTCAAAGCAAGGGTAATTCTTGCTGCTGCTTCTGTCTTGCTGTTCATGGGTATATCCGTTCCTTTAAGTTATTTTTTATTTTTTTCAAGTGAGCCCGAGCCTTTGCCGGAAAGACAGGCCGCCTCCTTGACTGAAATTGATCTTATCCAGGACGGCCAGGATACTATTTCTGAAGAGATGCCGGTTTTACCGCCCAGCCGCAGGGCAGGAACAATTTTGCTGCCGGATTTTATAATTCTGGCATCCGATCAAAGCCGGACCATGACCTATGTGTCTGCAGATGTCTCTATTGATTATTCAGATCAAAGGGCTTATGATGAAATAAACGGTAATCTTGCCTTTTACCGGGATTTAATTTACGAAGCGATTCAGACCCGCCTGGTGTCGGAAAAGAACAATGAGGTGACGGAAGCCGATTTGTTATGGGGTGTGGAGGTTTCATTAAAAAAGGTGTTGCCGCCCCAATATATTGACAAGATCAGTTTTGAATCTTTTAGCGCAACTTAAGAGCTTTAAGACCATGGAAATAATACAGGGAAGAAATGACCACAGTTCATGGACATAACCAGATTCTGCAGCAATCCAGTATCGCCCAGGATTTGAGCCATCAGATTCAATCTCCCAAGCCGGACCCTGACCAGGCAGCAGTACAACATCAAAACCAGCAGGTGGTAAGGAATACAACTGTTCAGGAAAGCGAAGAAACGTTTTGTTTAACACAGGAAAAAGACAAGGAAACGCGGCAAAAAAAACAGAACCCCAAAGATGACCTGCTGCCGGCTCCGGATGGGATGGGCCGGCTTATAGATACCACGGCATGATGCTCAAGCTTCCCATTGAATTTCTTGTTGTCCTTTCATTTATCATTGACCTGTTTTTAATCTTCCTGCTGTTTCTTTTTATTCGGCGGGCCAACCGGTTCCAAGGCCGTCCAGACCCTAAGCCTGGAACTGACCTTGAAGAAATTGCCGCCCAGACCCGTAAAGAAGTCCAGGTTGTGGTCAGGGAGGTTCTGACTGAAGCGTCTGAAATGATTGAACCTATTTTGAAAGCCTCAAAAGATGCGGCCATGGAGTTTGAACGGCTGGCAAAGGAGAAACAGGCACTGACCCGAAAACTTGATCAGTCCCTGGACTCAAAAATTATCAGCATCAATCTGCTGTTATCCCGGGCCGACACCTTGTATACCCAGCTCGAAAATCAGCATAATTCCCTGCTTAATGCCCTGCCCAAAGGCGGGACTGCGTTATTTCACAAGGAGACTGATACCCTTGATCAACAGCAGCGGATTATAGATCTTTATTATCAGAAGATGGATGTTGACACCATTGCAGAGAGGCTTTCCATACCCAAGGGGGAGGTGGCCCTTGTCATTGACCTGAAGGAAAAATTTATTGCAATGGAGAAATCCAGATGATCCCAAGCCTGCCCCTTGCTTCCCTGAAAGTTATCGGTGGTCATCTGGAACCATCCAAGGGGTTGGATCTCATGAATTTAAAGCCCGGGCAGGTGTTAAATGCAAAAGTGCTTGATGCCAGCTCCCCAAACCAGGTCCAATTGCTTGTGGACGGTCAGAAACTGACGGTTTCCACCCCGCTTCCTTTGGCCCGGGGCATGGATCTGTCCCTGGCGGTTGTTCGTTCCCAGGACGGCATTGTGCTAAAGCCGGTTCCTGACGCCCGGTCTGCGTCTGTATCCATTGATACGGCAGGATCTGCACTAAATACCGGTCAGAACACTGCGTTTCAAGCCGCTTCCCTGACAAAAATTTTTCAGGGGTTGACTGCGCTTAGCCAAACCCGGGAGCCGGCCCTGAATGATATCCTAATGGGGCTTTCACTGAAATCCGATGTTCGGGATGATCAGTTTTTACCCCGCATTCTAAAAAATATGGGCCTAGGTTTTGAAAAAAAATTGGCAGAGGGTTTTGACGGTGTCTCGGATAAAAAAACAATTGCCTATGCAATCAAGCAACTGGCAGGCCAGGATCTGAAAGCGGCCTCTTTATCCCTTGCGGTCATGGAAAGCGATCCGGGCAAGGCCAATGTATTAAAACAGATCTCAGATGCATTGGATCATTTTGCCCAGCTCAATGTCAAATCCGGGGATGGTGGACAAAGTCATGAAGGCACACGATTTCTTCTGCCGTTTCCTGTCTGGCAAGAGGATGGCTTTGATTTCGGCCAACTCATGGTGGACACGGGAAAGGCAGGCAAAACAAATAAAGGGAAAAAAATGCTCAGCATCTCTCTTTTATTGAACATGACGGTTCTCGGTCCTTTGCGGGCGGATTTTTCCATTCTGGATAAAACCATTGCAGGCCGGTTCTTACTGGAGAATCAGGCAACCTGTGATTATCTTTCCCCCAAGATTTCAGATTTGCGACAGCGTTTGTCCGGGATCGGATACCAGGCAGGAAACATCGACTGCCAGGTGGCCCGGCCGGAACAGATTTCCCCAACCAGTTTAATGCGTTCCATGAAAGCGCTCGATGACATTCAGGGCTTGAATATTGTGGTTTAATCATGGCACCTGGAACCAAAAGAAAAAAAGCCGTTGCCCTGACATATGACAGGGTCAAAGACGCGGCACCCAAGGTAACGGCTAAAGGCCAGGGAAAGGTAGCTGAAAAGATCATTGCCCTGGCACTGGACCATGGGGTCCCGGTAAAGGACGACCCTGATCTGTTAGAGGTCCTGGCATCCCTTGACATCAGCCAGGAAATTCCCGCTGAAATATATGTCGCAGTGGCGGAACTTCTTGCGTTTGTCTATGGGGTTAATGCTGAGAGGCCTTAAATTAACTGTGCTGGATTAAACAATTATTACGGAGCGTTTCCATGCCTTGTCCCATAAAAATACACCGGCTTATGGTTATGTTATTTGCGATCCTTGCCCTGGATGCATGTACAGTCTTGCATTTAACTTGTGCAACAGCTTCCACATCAAATGTATTCATTGTTCCGCCCCAGGAAAATACGGTGGCAGGCCAAACCACACAGTTTACTCTGTTTGTCCAAAATTCAGGCACCACGAATATCATTTCAAAGGATTATGATTCCGTCATGGTAAGGGTGGGCTTAAACGATCAGAAGCGCCTGGTGAGGGCTATTTGTGTGGAAACCACACCTGACGGCACAGTGATGATTCCGGCCGGCGGATTCACCAAACTGACCTATGAGTTTGAACTGCCCCAAGACATGACCGGGACGGTCAGCCTGGCCCTTGAAGATTTCAAGTCCAGCCCGGTGTTGTTTGCCGCGGTTCAATCTGTTGAACCACAGAACCGGAAAAGGGAAAATCCAAGCCAGGGGCAACTGGTCATTGGAGAAAAACAGAACGAATTCCAGCCCTTTTTAAAAAATTTGTCTGCCTACGAGCCGGTCTATTTCCTGTTCGGTGTGGATCCAGGACTGGAAAAAAGTAAATTTCAGGTCAGTTTTAAGTACAAGCTGTTCAATGCGCCCTTTGACAGCCGGGGGTTGAATTCCCTGGTGGATGGTTTTCATCTGGCCTACACCCAGACCTCTTTCTGGGACCTTGATTCAACATCCAAACCCTTTAACGATTCCAGTTATAAGCCGGAGTTGTTTTACCTGGTACCCAAAATTGATTTAGATCTGCCATGGGTTAAATTTTTTGGTGTCCAGAGCGGATTCCAGCATGAGTCCAACGGCAAGGGCGGGAATGATTCCAGGTCCACAAATTATATATACATCAAGCCGATCATGGAGATTTCTCTTTTTGACGAGGCTTATCTGGCCGTTGCCCCCAAACTTTGGGTATATGTGATGAATGAGAATGAAAACAACCCCGATCTGGCAGACTTTCGAGGATATTTTGATTTGCAGATCCAGGTAGGCAAACCCATGGGGCTGTGTCTGGATACCCACACAAGGTGGGCCGAAGCGGGCCCCAGTATCCAGGCAGACTTAAGTTATCCATTGACCTCGTTTTTCAACAACGGGCTTAATCTCTACCTGCATCTGCAGTATTTCAATGGCTATGCGGAACGTCTGAAGGAATACAGCTTAGAAGAAGAGATCTTCCGGGTGGGTGTTTCCCTGAGCCGGTAAAAACAAAAAATGTCCTCCATATATAGACGTTGAAGGTTTTGCCCTGACTTACGACCCACGAGTTCCATGCCAAATCTACATGCGATTGCCCTGTATCGGGTAATTTTTACCGTTGACATCCGTGGATATTTAGAATAAGTAAAAATCCTTAATGTTGCGGCAGGAGCCGTATAGCGTTTAAGAGCGTGTTTGGTAATTGATGAATCGGTTGCAATCCCATTAAAATGGCTCCAATTTCCCCAAATTTTATGTCAATAGTCCGGCTATTCACAGAAAATTTGTGAAAATTGGTTCTCATTTTCATGGAATTCCGCCTCGATTCCCGAATTATCAAACACGCTCTAAAAAGAGTTAAATTTATTAAAAGGCCATGAAGGTTCTGCGCTGCTGGAATAGCAGCGTATGATTTCATGGCCTTTCTGCGTTCTAACCATTTATTTCAAAAGGAGAAATTTTAATGCAAAAAAGATGTATTGGTGTTTTCGGTGTTCTGTTTGTTCTGTCTTGTTTTGTTGTGCCCGCAGCCCTTTCCCATGAATTTATTGTCAAACCGGCAACCATGGATCCCCATGCCCATCAGGTGCTGCCGTTAAGCGTTTTGTCCGGCCACATATTTATGGTCAGTGAAGAGATGGAGCCCGCAGAGCATGTGGTTTTATCTCTTGTGAAGGGTAAAGATGTCAAGCCGGTTTCCATTGAAAAAAACCCCACCCTGATGACCCTGGATGCTGCTGTTACACTTGAAGGTGAAGGTTCTTATCTTTTGTGCGGCCATAGACAAGGCGTTATTTGGAACAACACCAGTCAGGGTTGGAAACAGGTCAGTAAAAAAGGATTGAAAAATGTGATTTCAAGCGGCAAATATGAAAAATTCTGCAAAACCCTGGTTCATGTGGATGTGCCGGATAAAGATACATATAAACACGTCGTTGGCCAGGATCTGGAGATCGTTCCCCTGGATGACCCTGCGTCCCTGACCCCTGGAGACGAAGGCCGGTTTAAGGTTCTGTTCAGGGGCAGGCCGTTGGCCACTACCGTTTATGCCTCCTATGATGGTTTCAGTTCCCGGCCCAACACTTGGGCTTATATGACTGAAACCGACGAGACCGGAGTTGCCTATGTTAAATTTCATCACCCGGGGATCTGGATGATCCGGGTGAAAAACAAGATTGATCAGGCCACAGAGGATTATGATGCCCATGTCATGAAATCTGTCCTGGTTTTCAATGTGAAATGAAACAGGCGATTTTAAACAGGCGTCTTTTGATGGTTCTGGTGTTCTGTAGTCTTTCAGTCGGAACGGTTCATGCCCATGGCACAGGGTTTCGATTGCTGCCAGACAGTGATGTGATTGCAGTTCGTTTTTTTTATACCGGTGGGGCGCCCATGGCCTATGCCCAGAGCCATATCCAGGGACCGGAGTCGGATCAGCCTGAACATCAGAACGGCCGGACCGATTGCAAGGGAATTTTCGCCTTTTGCCCGGATCGGCCCGGAACATGGCATTTGACCGTGGACGATGGAAGAGGGCACAGGGTGAATGCAAAGATTGAGGTTGACGATAATTTTAAGGCGGCACAGCCCAAGGCTGGTCAGGCCAACAGGCCGGACTCTCCTCGATGGATTGAGATACTTTCAGGCCTTAGTTTCCTGATGAATATCGCTTTGATTTCGATCATATTAAAAAAGCGGAAATGAGAAGCTCACGATCCCTGTGACATAAGGCCCATGATCAAAAAATCCGGCATATCTGTGGCCGATTTAATTCTGATCATGGGCTTTATTTTTCAATTTCAAAAAACAGATCGTTGGAGAGATATTCCCTTGCATGGCCCATATAATTATCAGCCGATTTTTTCAGCTTCTGGTCAATCTCTTTCTGGTTTGCGTAAACTTTTTTTACCCTGCCCGGCGAACCCGTAACAAGAGAGTACGGTTCAATGATTGTGTTTTCCAGGACAAGGGCCCCTGCTGCAATGACGCAACCTTTCCCAATCACGCTGTTGTTCAAAAGAACGGCACCCATACCGATCAGGCAGCCGTCCCCAATGGTGCATCCGTGAACACAGCAACTATGACCGATGGTGACGCCGTTGCCGATGATCAAAGGGATGTTTGTGGCCACATGGCCCATGCACAGATCCTGGATATTGGTTCGTTCACCAATGCGGATTTCAGCGACATCTCCCCTGAGAACCGTTTGAAACCAGACTGAAGAATCCCGGCCGATCTGCACATCTCCTATAATCTTGGCACCAGGTGCGATGAAAACGGAGTCGTGAATGTCCGGTACAATATTTTTATATGCGTACAGTGTCATAAAATTTTCCGTTTGAACGTTTATTTTATTTCAAGGTGTTTTGCTGATCCCGTTCGCGTTTTTTGCGGCTCTGTTCTTTGCGCTGCTTATTCCGCTTTGTTTTAATTTTCTTTTTCTTCTCCTGGATTCTCCTGGACCCCTTTGTGTTGCCGGAAAACTCAATCTTACCGGTTTTTTCCCGGAAATAAAGTTTAACAGGGGTCAAGCTCAGCGGGATCATCTGGCGCAGCTGGTTGATCAGATACCGTTTGTAAGAAAAGTGTACGGCGTTGGGATAATTAACAAAACAGACAAAGCAAGGGGGTTTCACTGCCACCTGGGACGTATAAAAAAACTTGATGCGCCGCCCCTTGTGAAGGGATGGCTCGTCTCTGTACACGGCATCCTCAATGATCCGGTTGACCATGCCAGTATTGACCCTATGGCAGTATTCCTTATAAACCTTTTCCACCTCATCAAAAATCTTGTGGCAGCGCTGGCCGGTTTTGGCTGAAATGGTTATGGCAGGTGCAAAAGCCAGGAACCTTGCTTTCTGGCGTAACTCTTTGATAAATGCCTGCTGCCCCTTTTCGGACTTGTCCACAAGATCCCATTTATTGAGCAGGAAAATGGCCCCGCATCCCCTTTTTTCAGCATAGCCTGCAATGGTGATGTCCTGATCTGTGATCCCCTCGGAACAGTCAATGAGAATCAACGCCACATCACAATCTTCCATACTGTCCAGGGCTTTAATAATGGAAAATTTCTCAAGCTTATCCGTAACCTTACCTTTGCGGCGGATGCCTGCGGTATCTTTAAGGATAAACTTTCGGCCTTTCCGGTTCACGGACAATTCAATGGCATCCCGGGTGGTACCGGCCTTATCGTTGACCACCACACGCTGTTCTCCGAAAAGCCGGTTGGCAAGGGATGATTTACCCACGTTGGGACGCCCGATGATGGCAATACGGACAGGGCCGCTGTCATCCTCTTCCTTGGACTCAGCCTGAACCGGCGCATCGGGCAGCAGGGCAACCAGATCGGAGAGAAAATCCCCTACCCCCAGACCATGTTCGGCTGACACCTTGTAAAACCGGTCCACACCCATGGTGTAGAATTCCCCAAGCTCGTCCTCCTGGCGATGCAGGCTTTCAATCTTATTAATCAGATATAAAACAGGCTTTTGCGTACGGCGTAAAAGATCGGCAAGATCCCGGTCATAGGGAGAAAGCCCTGCCCGGCCATCTAAAACAAACACCAGGACATCGGCCTGGGCCACGGCTCGCAACAGCTGTTTCTTGATTTGGGATGCAAAATAATCATCATCCGCACTTAAAAAACCACCGGTATCAACCAGGGTAAAGGCTTTATCCTCCCACTGGGTATCAGCATACTGCCGGTCCCGGGTCACGCCTGGCATATCATCCACCAGGGCATGGCGGGACTTTGTAATTCTGTTGAACAGAGTGGATTTTCCAACATTGGGGCGGCCGACAAGGGCCACAACCGGTTTCATATTTGTTTCTCCCGGACAAAGAATGGAAACAATAAAATCCACCATATCACTTGTCCTTTTACCTGGTTTCCCCATTGCGCCAATGGACTCATATTTCAATATACTCCCATTGACGCGCCTTGAAACCAGGCAATCAAATCATATCAATTGGGCGGCACTCTATTTGGTGGGTTTTAAATTTCCGTGGACCTAATCTTACCCCTTGGGTTCTATTATTTACAAAGACAGTCCCTACACCCAGAATTCAATTTTCTATACATAGTCTGCCATATCCATGAAGTATATGGCAAAACGATCTATTTAACAATGGCGTTCTCTATTCTCTGTTTTTTGCTGTCCAATTTTTTCAGCTCTTTAGGAAGCTCATCTCCACGCATGCTGCCAAGTTCTATATCTTCCTTAGCCACTTGCAGCCTTTAAGTGTGATTATCCAGTTGAAAAGATAGATGGCTGTGCAAACCGGTTTCTTTCTGCCTATGTTTATCGTGGCCGTGAGCTGGTGTACTGCGACCCGCCCTATCTTCACCATACCCGCAGCTCATCTCGTCGATATCGTTTTGACTATGAGCAGCAGGATCATATTGAGTTGCTTACGATTCTCAAGGCACTTCCCTGTTCGGTAATATTGTCCGGTCATCCCTCTGATCTCTACGATGAACTGTTACCGGATTGGGGTAAGGCCCATGATCAAAATAAAATCGTCCATCTACTTGTCTTTTAAGTCACCCTCGGCGTTACGCCAAAGGACACATATAACCAATATGCGTCCGTTGGCGTGCC
>PDWI01001451.1_pt1 | contig 37349 bp, 33 predicted proteins | sample 1430891 | NCBI WGS metagenome assembly PDWI01 (sample SAMN01162508, study PRJNA174530) | Oral metagenome, whole genome shotgun sequencing project. | biome: Marine environment; feature: Marine mammal; material: Swab sample of the gingival sulcus; isolation source: swab sample of gingival sulcus... | reverse complement strand
GGCAAAACACTTTAAAACGATGGCTTTTCTACTAACGGGTAAACTGGATTTTACCTCGCAAAACCCATATTTACCCACTTGATTTTGGGGAGAGCCTAAAACATGGATAAAAAGACTACGAGAAACGTTGACTGTTCATGATACCCCTTTTTCATTCAAAAATGGTGTGTGGCGTATAAAAAAACGAGAGCAGTTTTGGAAAGACTTGGGAGAGCAACTCTTTGATGAACATTTAGAAATAGTTAAACAGGTCGCTCTAGAAGTATTAACTCTTGATGACCCCGCATTTGAACTGCCTGCTGAAAACCGTTTAGCTGCCAATATTTATGGTAAAGTCTTACCTCATTCTGACCATTTGCGTAAAGGGCTTGCAGAGACATTAGCATTATTGGGAAATCAAGCAAATGTACTATCTAATTGTTCTGAAAATAAGGCAGAAAATATCACTATCACTACAATACGAGAGTTATTCCACCAAGGTAATTGGTTGCGCTGGGGAAGTCTCAATAGCCTATTGCCAACCTTGTCAGAAGCAAGCCCAAGATTTTTCCTTGAAGCCGTTGAGCAAGCGATGACTGTAAATGATTGTCCATTTGATGAATTGTTTGCACAAGAAAATTCAGGAGTTTTTGGACAAAATTATTTAGCAGGTCTTTTGTGGGCACTAGAAAACATCGCATGGGAAGAACAGTATTTAACAAGAGTCAGTGTTGTCCTTGCCGAAATTGCAAGCCATGACTTTGGTGGTAACTGGGCGAATAGACCAATTAATTCCTTGTGTGATATTTTCTTACCTTGGTATCCTCAAACGCTTTCTTCTGTTGAAAAAAGGCAAGTTGCAATTAAAACAATTTGTAAAGAACAACCTGAAATAGGCTGGGATTTACTTAAAAGCTTATTGCCAAATCTGCATTCCTATACCACAGGTACATACAAACCCAAATGGCGTAACATCGTTTCTGAAGGCTGGAAGCCCGAAATATCAGAAGGAGAATATAGGAAACAAAACCGCTTTCACTCAGAATTACTGGTCAAGCTTGCTGAATTTAATGTTGAAAAATTAGCTATTTTAATTGGCAAACTTCATCTACTATCCCAATCTGCGCTTGATAAGCTTAAAGAAAAATTGTCATCCAAGCAATGTCTGTCTATGCCAGAAGAAAGCAAAGCTGTCCTTTGGAATGAATTAATTAAATTCATCAAAACTCATCGAGAATATACTGACACTGATTGGGCTCTTGGAGAAAGATATTTAACTTCCCTAGATGTCATAGCAGAAAAATTGGCTCCACAAAATTATAAGCTACTTTACCAGCGGCTTTTTAATGAGGATGATTTTGAACTTTATGAAAAGCATAACCATGACTGGGAAACAGAACACAACAAGCTATTTGATAAAAGGAAACAGGCAGTTAGTGCGATTCTAGAGACTGATGGTTTACAAGGAGTACTTGATTTTGCTTGGGGAGTTAAAAAAACTTCCGTTGTTGGTAGCGTATTGGTGAGTTTTGATAATCAAGACTTTGACAGCGATTTATTGCCAAATTTTCTTGATAAAACTGATGAAAAAAAATGGAGCTTAATTGTTGAGTATGTTTATGAGAAAAGAAAGTTACAGGGATGGAGCTGGTTTGATGATTTAGATAAGACTAACTGGACTAAAGAGGAAATTGCTCTTTTATTAACAATAATGCCTTTCGAAAAGACAGCTTGGGACAGAGCTAGCCAATTACTAAGTAAGGACGAAAATTTATATTGGCAAAATACTAATGCATTTAGCATAGATACTAAGGATGGTATTGATTGGGCTATATCAAAACTGCTAGAAGTGGAACGTCCACACATAGCTTTGGCATGCGCTCATCATTCCAAATATAAAATAAACATCGATTTAGTTAGCGACGTATTATTGGCATTGGTAAAATCAGACAATCTTCAAAATAACATGATTCAACATTACGTTAGGGAGGCCATTAAAAAAATTCAAAATACTTCAGTAGCAGATAAAACAAAGTTATTCCATGTTGAGTGGGCTTATTTGAGTATGCTGCAGTACAGTGGAGTTTCTTCCGTTACATTGGAGAAAGAAATCGCAACTGACCCAAATTTTTTCTGCCAGTTAATACGCATGGCTTATAAATCGGATATAGATAGTAGGCAAGAGAAAATAAATCCAGCTATGGCAAGAAATGCACATCTCCTGCTTTTAAATTGGAAAACTGTCCCAGGAACTAGCGATGAGGGTTTTGACGATACCGCTTTTAATCAATGGCTTAATGAAGTAGAGAAAATGACTCATGATTCAGGTCATTACGATGTTGCGATGACTCACGTTGGTCAAATGCTAATCCATGCCCCTTGTTCTGATAAACTGTGGATTCACCCTGAAATAGCAGAAGCAATGAATGCAAAAGAGAGACAAAAAATACGTGATGGCTATGATATTGCAATTCATAACTCAAGAGGTGTTTATACCGTTGATCCTGAAGCAAAGACTGAAACAAAATTAGCTGATAAATATCGTCAGCAAGCAGAAGAAATTGAAAATGCAGGCTATTATAGATTGGCGATGACATTGAGAAATATCTCCGACAGTTATCAAAAAGAAGCTGAGAGAATTTTAAATGATCGCACACTACCAATGCTCCGCTAATAATTCATATTAACTGACTACCTTATTGAATGGCGGCAATGAGCTGGTAAAACCCAAAATGCAGACGAAAAACCTGCAATTACCACTATAAAACCTATATCATCTTCCTCAGTAGTCAATCGTATAATTATTGGCAAACTATACAATTGACCTATAACCAAGGGATAAGCACATAGCGCCCAGCCTCATCGTCCCATTTTATCTGCATAGTCATTTGGTAAACATCTGACAAGGCGTCGCTCTCCACCAAGCTATCGGGCGTGAAATCACCGACTTTGCGGCCGCCGTTTAGCAAAATAATGTGCTCGGCAAACTGTAGCGTCAGCGACAAATCGTGCATCACCGCAATCACTGTTAAGCCGCGCTGCTGTAGCGCTTTGAGTCGCTGCATCAGCGCGTATTGATGACGTATATCCAAGTGGTTGGTCGGCTCATCCAAGAACAAGATTTTCCCCGACAAATCGGCCTCAGGTTGATGATAAATTTGCGCCAAGGTGCGGGCAATTTGCACGCGGTGCTGCTCCCCACCCGATAGCGTTTTATAGTGCGAATGCGTGAGGTGAGCCACGTCGGTTTGCGCCAAACAGTCGGTAATAATGTCGTCATTATGGCACTGATAACGGCCGTAGCGATACGGCTCACGCCCCAGAGCAACGATGTCGCGCACTTTGATAGCAAACGGGATATGTCCCAATTGTGGCAATACCGCCCGCGTTTGTGCTAATTCCAATCGATCGATAGCCGCTAGCGCCGTGCCCGCCAAATACACTTGCCCAGCGCTGGGTGGATTATCGCCGTCGATAAGGGTTAAAAAGGTGGTTTTTCCGGCGCCGTTAGGGCCGATAATCGCCGTAAACGTGCCGGGCAATATATCCGCTGAGACTTGTTCAACCAAAGTCTTTTTGCCGACGCAAAAGCTGACTTCGCTAGCGCTTAAAATTGGAGTGACTGCTGCGGTATTCATTTAGCACCTCGCCAAACTAAAAAGCCTAAAAATGGTGCGCCAATCATCGCGGTTAAAATGCCGATAGGCAACTCAGATGGCGCGACAATCGTGCGCGCCACCAAGTCCGACAAGGTCAGCAAAATCGCACCAAACAAAAAAGAAGCCGGCAAAACGTGCTGATTGTTGCTGCCCAGCAGGCCGCGCACAATATGCGGCACAACCAAACCCACGAAGCCAATGCCGCCAGAAAATGCCACACAAACACCGACGAGTAACGCCACGAGCAAGATTTGCTGTTTTTTAGCGCGTTCAATATCAAAACCCAAGTGGCCGGCAACATTTTCCCCCAGCATCAATGCGTTTAAAATATGCGATCCACGCCACAACAACGGCACGGCAACGGCGCTAATCACCGCCAAAATAGTGAGCTTTTGCCAATCAAAAATCGCCAAACTCCCCATGCCCCAGAAGGTAATTTTGCGCAACTGATTGTCGTCAGCAACGTAAACGAGCAAGCCGGTCAACGCCCCCGTCAATGCGCCCAAGGCAATACCTATCAGCAGCATCGAGGCAATATTGATTGCGCCGCCACGTTTAGAAAAATGATACAACAGCATAGTCATACCCCAGCCGCCAAAAAATGCCGACACCGGCAAAGCAAAGTCGTTAGCAACCGTAATCGAAGCTGGTAAAATCAACCCACCCAACACAATGAATAACGTCGCCGCAAACGACGCCCCCGACATCACCCCGACAATACCGGGGTCAACCAAGGGATTTCTAAATAAACCCTGCATCACCGCCCCCGTAGTGGCGAGCACGCCGCCAACAATGATGCTAGCAAACACGCGCGGCAAGCGGATAGTGGATAAGAGATTCCAGACAGCTTGGTCTTTGGGGGTTGCTTCCCCTGACAACAAGCGCCCGATAGTAGCGTTATCGACGGTAATCGCGCCGATGCGACAGCCCAAATAAGCGCTGACAATCAAGAGTAAAAAGAGCGCGACAAAAATCAAGCGCGTTTTCAAAGTGGCATTCATCATTATTAATTTTTTGTTTTCTCAATGAGTTTTTGAGCGTAAAGTGTTAAATGGTTAGCTAGGTTAAATAACCAACAAACTGCTCGGCAGACCAGCCATTAACCTATAATGAGAATAAATACTACGCGCATTTTATCCAAATCACAAGCAAAAAATTAAGATAAAAAGAGCGACTCGGCATCGGCAAAAAATTCATCGCGACGTATTGAATTGCGGTGTTGAAACTGTTAAGATTAGCCGGCGCTGAGAACCCTCTCAGCGCGTTTAGTTTAGAGGCATCCACTAGGGCGTGCCCTAGCCTCTATTGATAAATCATTTGTGCCAGTTTTACGTTCTGGTTAACGGAGAAAATAATGAGCAACTCAGAAAAAACAGTGATTGTCGCGCTGTATAAATTCACGGCATTCCCCGATTTCGCCGATTGGCGCGAGCGCATTCGCGACACCTTGATTGAAAACGGTGTCAAGGGCACTTTACTTATCGCCCACGAAGGCATCAATGGCACTATCGCAGGCTCAGAAGCTGGCATGGAAAAAGTTAAAACTTTCTTGCGAAGCATTCCGGCCATTGGCGAGTTTAGCTACAAAACTTCTTACAGTGACGAAATGCCGTTTTACCGCACCAAAGTCAAGCTGAAAAAAGAAATCGTCACCATGGGCGTTACCGATATCGACCCCGTTAAGGATGCCGGCACTTACGTCAAGCCGGAGGACTGGAACGATTTAATTAGCGACCCCGACGTATTACTTATCGATACCCGCAACGACTACGAGTACCAAGTGGGTACGTTTAAAAATGCGGTCAATCCACACACCGACACTTTCCGCGAATTCCCCGAATACATCGAAAAAAACCTCGACAAGGGCAAGCACAAAAAAGTAGCAATGTTCTGCACCGGTGGTATTCGTTGTGAAAAATCGACTGCCTATATGAAACAACAAGGCTTTGACGAAGTTTATCACTTACAAGGTGGCATTTTACAGTATTTTGAAGATGTCAAAACCGAGGACTCTCTCTGGGATGGCGAGTGCTTTGTCTTTGACAATCGCGTCACCGTTGACCAAGATTTAGCACCCGGCCACTACGACCAATGTTACGCCTGTCGCATGCCGATTACTGAAGAGGAAAAACAAAGCCCGCATTACGTCAAAGGCGAATCTTGCCCACATTGTTACAACAAGACCTCGCTAGAACAAAAGCAGCGTTTTAAGGAGCGTGAACGCCAAGCCGAATTAGCCAAAGCGCGTGGCGAACACCATATCGGCGCTGAAGTCTCAGAAGAGATTGCCGCTCGCCGCGAAGCAAAAAGACGGCTTAGAGCTGAACAGGCCAAGCGCGATAAAACTTGCGCCAACCCTAAAAAATAATACCCGCCCTACCCCGATAGCCCAGCCGTGCGCCATCGGGGTTTCTGTTTGGGCGCGCCCTTAACCGGCCGCTGTTTCCTGAGTATTTGACAAGGTTTTTCACTGCCGACGAATTGTGTATAATGAGGTCGTATGACCAGCGCATGGTTTAAAAAACAGCAACGCGACATATTCCCCGCAATAGATGGCTTTTCGTGTTGTTTTTGCCATGTTTTTAGCCGGCATTCTCCGTTCATTTTGATATAACCCCAAAACACTGTGAGCATTAAGGAGGTCACCCTCATGACAGACAAAAAAAACCACGAAATTCCTCAAGAAGAATTTCCGGATTATCTCGACAAAACCAAGGCAACCTATCAGCGCGTAGAAGGCGATTATCCGCGAGAGGATATCGAAACCACCGATATGTTCGCGCCATTTTTCAAGCGCAAGCGCACGTGGTTGGTGATTTTTGGTTTGATTTTATTTGCTCTAGCGTTGCTGGTGATGCCGGTTGACGTCAAACAGCAAGCCACGCAACAACTTGATGAGACCCAAGTTCGCATCGGGTTAGGCATTTTTATCTGCATCGCCTTTTTGTGGCTGACCGAAGCCTTGCCGCTATCGGCGACGGCTCTGTTAGTGCCGATTTTGGCGGTGCTCACTGGTGTATTTAATGTCAAAGGCGCGTTGGCGACCTTTGCTCACCCACTGATTTTTATCTTCTTCGGGGGCTTTGCGCTAGCCTCGGCAATGGCCTATCAAGGCGTTGACCGCTGGATTGCCAACCGCGTAGTCATTATGGGTCGCGGTAGCTTATTACTGAGTTCAGCGCTGCTGTTTAGCGCCACGGCGTTTTTGTCGATGTGGATGAGCAATACCGCCACCACGGCGATGATGATTCCTTTGGTGCTCGGCATTTTGTCACAAGCCAACAACGGCGACGATGAAAAAGCTGAGTCGCGCACGGCCATTTTCCTCTTGCTCGGTGTGGCCTACGCCGCCAGTGTTGGTGGTATCGGTACGATTATCGGTAGTCCGCCGAACGGCATTGCGGCCGAAAAACTCGGCATCGGCTTTTTGGATTGGATGAAATTCGGTATTCCGGCCGTATTGGTATTGTTGCCGTTGATGTTTGTGGTGCTACTGCTCGTCTCGCGGCCGGCCACCAAAAACCGTATTACCATTAGCAAAGAAATTTTTGTCTTTAACTGGCACCGCGTCACGACGTTAATTATTTTTGCCGTGACCGCTTTGTGTTGGATTTTCAGCAAGCCACTGAGTTCACTACTCGGCATCAAAGGCGGCATGGATACCATTATCGCTCTGTGTGCGGTGATTGCCGTGCTGTACTTCCGCGTGGTGCGCTGGCGCGACATCGACCGCGGCACCGACTGGGGCGTCTTGTTGCTATTCGGTGGCGGCTTGACATTGTCGGCTATTATGAAGAAAACTGGCGCTAGCTTATTCCTCGCGCGTGGCTTTTCCGATTTGGTTGAGGGCTTGCCATTGATTTACATCATCGCCGCCGTCATTGCCTTTATCATTTTCCTAACCGAGCTATCGAGCAACACCGCCACGGCCGCTTTGTTCGTCCCTATTTTCATTGTCGTGGCCGAGCAAATGGGCATAGCGCCCACGCAGTTAGTCATTCCGTTGGCTTTGGCGGCTTCGTGTGCCTTTATGTTGCCGATTGCCACGCCGCCGAATGCCATTGTCTTCGGCACTGGACGAATACCGCAAAAAACCATGATGCGCATTGGTTTTGTGCTCAATATCGTCTTTGTGGTTGCCTTGACGCTGTTATCTAAAACCGTTTTTTAAGAATACTAACTAAGGACACTCATTATGCAAGTTGTTATTTTTCACAACCCCGATTGCGGCACATCGCGCAATGTCTTAGGCTTAATTGAAGCCGCTGGCCACCAACCGACGGTGATTGAATACCTAAAAACCGGTTGGACCAAGCCGCAATTACAGGCACTATTCGCCGCGGCGGATTTAACACCGCGCCAAGCGCTTCGCATTCAGCGCTCGCCAGCTGAAGAATTGGGACTATTAGACGAGTCGGTTTCCGATGAAACTCTGCTCGATGCCATGGTCAAACACCCCGTGTTAGTCCAGCGGCCTATTGTTTGTACGCCCAAAGGTGTTAAACTGTGCCGACCGAAAGAAACTGTTGAAGCGCTGTTGTAGGTGTTTTTAAGCCCGAACAGCCATAAGGGAGAATTTCTTATTTTTTAAAATAGTTGCTAAAGATAAGAAATCGCTGTCCCCCCTCTTTCTAAAAGAGGGGGCTAGGGGGAGATTTGAGGTGGCAGGAAATACCTGCCCCTGTCAAATCCCCCTCAATCCCCCTTTTAAAAAGGGGGAGGCTGTTCATTGTGATATAATAATTTTTTTAATTATTTTAGCATGATGCTTTTCAACCTAAAAACACAGTTAACTCGTAGGGTGGGTGTAGCGTAGCGAAACCCACCGTTCGCAGGTTTTTAAGTTCAAAAAAACGTGTCGATACCCTAAATAAGGAGAAGGCGTTATCCAGTCACGGTTTTTTTAAACCATAGTCAAGTCCAACCAATGAGGAACACAAAATGAGTAACCCAGTCAATGCCCTAAAAAATATCGTCGGCGACAAACACTGTATCACCGACCCAAAAAAAACGGCCAGCTACCGCAAGGGCTTTCGCTTTGGCGGCGGTGAGGCGCTGGCTGTGGTGACACCGGGAACTTTGGTGGAGTTATGGAAAGTGGCGCAGTGTTGTGTTGACAACGACATCATCATGATTATGCAGGCCGCCAACACCGGCTTGACGGGCGGTTCTACGCCTTACGGCGACTACGACCGCGATGTGGTGATTGTCAATACCGTGCGCTTGACCGGCTTTCAAATCGTCAACAATGGCGAGCAAGTCTTGGCCTTTCCGGGTAGCCGGTTGTATGAACTGGAGGCCGAGTTAGAAAAATACGGTCGCGAGCCGCACTCGGTGATTGGTTCGTCGTGCATCGGCGCTTCTGTGGTCGGTGGCGTGTGTAACAATTCCGGTGGGGCGTTGGTGCACCGCGGGCCGGCCTATACCGAAATGGCCATATACGGCCGCATTGACGAAGATGGCAAATTGGTGCTAGTCAACCACTTGGGAGTTGAGTTGGGCGATGAGCCGGAAGCCATGCTCGCCAAGCTCGAGGCTGGCGATTACCAACCCGAAGACGTACATCCGGCCGAAGACAAAGCCTGTTCTTGCCCCGACTACCAAGAGCGCGTGCGCGACATCGAAGCCGACACGCCGGCGCGTTTTAACAACGATGCGCGCAAGTTGTACGAGGCCTCGGGCTGTGCCGGCAAACTCATCGTTTTTGCGGTGCGACTCAACACCTTCCCCAAAGCCAAACAGCAACAAGTGTTCTACATCGGCACCAACGACACCGCCGTGTTGACGCGCTTGCGCCGGCACATTTTAGGGGAGTTTGAAAACTTGCCGGTAACGGGCGAGTTCTTGCACCGCTCCTACTTTGATGTCTGCGACAAATACGGCAAAGACAGCTTTATCGCCATTCAAAAGCTAGGTAGCCAAGTGATGCCGAAGCTGTTCGCGACCAAAGCCAAAGTGGATCGCTTTTGCGCCAAAATTCCCTTTATGCCGAAGTTTTTCTCAGACAAAGTCTTGCAGTTGACTTCGCACCTGTTCCGCGACCACTTGCCGAAAGGCATGCGCGACTACCGCGAAAAATACGAGCATCACCTCATTTTGGAAATGGCCGACGACGGTGTCGAAGAAGCGCGCGCCTTCTTGCAAAACTTCTTCAAAGACGAAGAAGGCGACTTTTTCGAGTGCACTCAAGATGAAGGCGAGCGCGCCATTTTGCACCGCTTTGTCGCCGGCGGAGCGGCCAAACGCTATCACGCCATGAAAAATGGCGACTTCGGCGACATTATGGCACTGGATATCGCCCTGCGCCGCAACGAAGAGGATTGGTTTGAAGTCTTGCCGCCTGAATTAGATGAATTGATTGAAGAAAAATTCTATTGCGGTCACTTTATGTGTCACGTCATGCACCAAGACTACATCGTCAAAAAAGGCGTGGATGCTATGATGGTCAAAGACAAATTGTTGGCCTATTTCGATGCCAAAGGCGCTGAATATCCGGCCGAGCACAACGTCGGTCAGCAGTATTTCGCCAAAGCGCCGCTGGCCAACTTCTATCGTCAAAACGACCCGACCAACAGCCTCAATCCGGGTATCGGCAAAACTGCCAAATATAAGCATTGGGAAAAAGAGAAGAAATGACACAAAAACACAAAAATATCAGCAGTAAGAAAAAAGACCGAGAGTACGACGAAGAAGGGCTGGTCATTCGCACCAACAAAGAGGAAGAGAAGCGCCAGCGCGACAAAATCAAAGCCTTTGTGCGCGATGAGTTGTTGTCGCTGGCGACCGACAAGTACAGCACTCTGCCGATTGACGAGACCTTGCAAAAGGCTTTGGTTGAAGGCAAGCGGTTAACCGGTAACGCCTATCAACGGCACTTGTCGTTTTTGGTGCGTTTGGTGCACGAGCAGGATTTTGACCATATCCTCGCCCAGTTTGAGCGCGTGCATCACCCGTATCGCAACGATCCGGCTAAAATCCATGAGATTGAAAGCTACCGCGACCGCTTGATTGCTGGTGATAAAGCGGTGTTGGATGAGTTGTTGGGGAAATTTGCCGATGTCGATATTCAATATATTCGACAACTGGCGAGAAATGCCAGCAAGGAACAACAAACCGAGCTGAAAAAACGCCAACAGCAAGCCGAAAAAACCGGCCAGCCGTTTACGCCGAGCAACAAGCCGACCAAAAGCGCCAAGCTGCTGTATCAGTATTTATTTAAGTTGAATTTGCTTTGATTTCCACCTAAAAAAACCGCCCTATGCCCTTCGGGGTGGGGCGGTTTTAAGGATTTATCATTCAGCGTCACCACTACTGTCCAATAGCGCCGTGACCAGCTGTAAAAACCGGCTTTTTAAAGCCGGTGACAGCACTGCCTCAGTCGCCAAAAACCACGCGTCATCATGTTGCAATTCCTTGGCTTTCACCCAATCTTTTTCCGTCATGAGCAGCGTTTTTTCTGCCGGTAAATCGGCTTGTGTCAAAGCGTAATGATCGGGCAGCGCCCGCGTCTGACAATCAATGCCCATGCGCTCAACACGCTGGAAAAATAATTGTGGGTGGGCGATGCCGGACAGCGCGAGGTTGTCGTCTTTCTCTGCTGAGAATTCATCGGGATAGCGTTGACTGGGTCTGTGAATATGATGCCATCCGCGCTCGGCGAGGACGTAGTGAATAGCTTGTTCTGTGTCGCCGTTGTGCACCACCATATCCATCTCGTTGAGGCGTGAAGCCGGCTCGCGCAGGCCACCGGCCGGCAATAACCAACCGTTGCCTAAACCCATCGCGCTGTTAATGACGCAAATATTCGCATCATGCGCCAGTTGATAGTGCTGTAAGCCGTCATCCGTGAGGATAATTTGCGTTTCGGGAAATTGTTCGACAACGCGTTGGCAGGCCTCAAACCGCGATTGCGCGACAACTACTGGACAGTCGCATTTGAGTTTAATGAGTAGCGGCTCGTCTCCGATTTCGCTGGCTTTGCTGTCGTGTTCGACCACGGTGGGGTGGGTAAAGCTGCCGCCGTAACCTTTGGAAACCACGGCATAGCGGATACCTTTGTCGGCCAAGCACTGCCCCAAAGCAATCACCAACGGCGTTTTACCTGCGCCACCGGCGTGGATATTGCCGATAACAACAATCGGCCGCGAAGCGCGCTGGGCACGTAACCAACCGGCTTGATAAAGCCGTCGCCGCGCCGTGCTAACAGCGTAAAACAGCGCCGATAAGGGCAGCAACGCCAAATTGAAGGGCGTTTTTTTTTGCCAAAAAGATTGCCAATTCATCGCTTTTTAAATTAAAAAAGCATTCAACGCCTTATCGACGCACTGAATCTGCTCACAAACTGCCTGCGTGTCTTGCGGATAATCCTTGAACGCCTGCTCGGCCATCGCATGTATCGCCGAGGGATTGGGCAAGCCCGAAAAATTTGGGCTGGCGACAAGGGCGCTCAGTCTGGGAATAAAAACCCACTGTAACCACTGCTCAAACGCCAAGGTATCGACACAAAAGGGTTCGCTACTGGCGAGGCGTTCGGGGCTGGGTGGTTGCGCTTCCCACAACTCGGCGCGCTGTAGCTCGTGCGCCAATTGCAACAAGTGCTCGCGTAATTTGTTCGTCATAAAAGCTTATTCGCTATAATCAAACTAATAAATCTAACGATGCCGAGAGTAAGAAAAACGAAGATGATGGCATAAAAAATACCTATCGCCCTAAAATAGAAAGCTTGATACAAGCAGGCATCTTCTAATTCTTCATTGGGGTTGCGACTGTTATTGGCCGACTTGACAGCTATAGTGTAGCGAATCAGATAATATGCAGGAAGGAGGTTTGAGAAGATGCCAACAAACATTATTGACAGCCCTCCTCCCCAATCTTTCTGCAATATAGTAAAGTTAAATAAAAAAACAGCCAATAGTAAAACGGCAACAAAAAGAACCCAGCGTCGACTGGACTCAAACATTTCAATTAAAAAATTCATAATTGTTTCCTCATTGCTTCTTGCTCTCTAATTGTATTCTGCATATCTTGATAGGTGGTGTACCGATTCTTAACAAACATATTTGTCATTATGAACAAAACAATCCCAAGGGCGGTGGTGACACCTAACCACTTCATATAACTACCGAAAGATTCTTGTGCATCTAGCATATCACCCACATCGCCGGTTTCCATCAATGATGAAATGGAACGACTATAGGTCATTAAAAAACCAGCCATTTTAAAGGTAACAAACCCTGCGATACTAAATAGTAGTGCAGGAATTAACCCCATTAATTTCCCAACAATAAGAAAATAGATCACCGTGAGAGCAATAAATCCCACAGCAATATAAAGCAAGATGCCGATAAATTTAGCCCAGAAGCGACCTTTGGCGATATTGTCGATCATTTCTTGGGTAATGGGATTGTCATTGTGTTGGGCGCTACGCTTGGGTGTTAAATCCGCTTGTGGCGCTTGATAGACGTTAGTCATAAGATGATTATCTCCGTTAAGGTAGTAAAAGGAGTGACATTATAACGAAGATAACCAATGAGAACAATCTCATTGTGGTAGGAAACCGACTATACGGGGATACTCACCGCGCCGCGTTCATCGACATCGATTGTGCCCCACGCCTTAATGACGTTGGGGTGTTCGGCTTTTAGGGCATCGATAACGGCGTGGTGATTGCCGTTGGGCAAGTACATCAGCACCAAGCCGGCTTTGTCGCCGGCGACTGCACCGGCACCGCTGATTTTGCCGGCGCCGCCGTGGTTTTCTATGCTGTCAATCAGTGCGGCGGCCGGCTCGGGCACGACATCGATGTCTTGTAACAAGCGCTGATTGACCTTGATTTCATCGACTGGGCTTTGCTGTTGTTGCAAACGCTGTTGCAGGGCTTGGGTGACTTGGTGAAAATCGCGCCAACGCGCCGTGTCGTTGCCGTAGTGATTGCGAACGTGTTGCACGCATTCGCCGGTACTGGTGGCCGGTGAGCCGGTGTGCAACCAAAACCAGTGCTCGTCCAAAGCTAAATCGAGGCGCTGTGGCTGATTGTTGCTAACACGGTTAAAGCCGCCATAGGTGACAGTGGCGGCGTCAATGGCACTGCCGCGACCGTGTTGTAGGCGCTCGCAAAAGCGCACCATTTCAAAGCGCTGCTCGGTGCTCAGTGGCTTATCTAAAATGCTTTCGTACAGCACCAACGTCGCGGCAATCGCCGAGGCCGACGACCCCATGCCGGCGCCCATAGGAATGGTGGAGTCGCTACGCAACACCCCAGAGTTAGGCGCAAAGTGTTGCAGCGTCTTGCGACTGGGCAACTGCTGCAACAGCGACATCAAGGTGTACATGGCCAAATCGTTGGGGTGGCCGAGGATTTTTTGTACCGGCAAATCGCCGCGCGTAAAGCGCTCGAAGCGCTCGTCTAGCCGGTGTTTGAGTTTACTCAAGGCGTTAATCGGATAGACGACACTAGAGGAAATACCGGAAAAAATGGTATTAATGACCTTGCTTTGCGACACCGGCGAGAACTTCACGGTGGTGTATTCGGCCACGGCGACTGCCAAGGCATCACCGCCGTAAACCACTGAATGCTCACCGGATAAAATAATTTTCCCCGGCGCTCTCGCACACAACAGTGGCGGATTAGCAACAGACGTAATCGCGCTTGTGCTCATAAATTCTCGCCAGTTTGAATTTGCCGGTAGCGCCGGCACGCATGGTGACGACTTCGCCCTCGCAAGGGTCGGGATAGTGCCATAAATCGAGGTACTCATCGTAGCTCAAGGCGTGTCTCGCGTCCAACATCGCTTGGTGAGCATCGGCAAATAAAGCCTTTTCATAGCCGGCTACCACCGTGCCGGCAAAAAATTCTGCCACACACCCTGAGCCGTAGGAGAAAAAGCCGATATGTTGGCCGGCGAGGTCTGCTTGGCTGTTTTCCAGCAGTGACGCCAAGCCGATAAACATCGAGGCGCTGTAGCTGTTGCCGATAATGCGGTTGTAGGTCAAGGTGTCTTGTAATTTGGCGTCGAATTCATCTTTGTCTAGGCCGGCTTGACTGCTGTCTTTGGTGTGACGAAATAAACTGTTGTGGGCTTTTTTGCCCATTTGCGTAAACGGCAAGTGGTAGCAAAAGCGCGACAGCGAACCAATCGGCAAGCCGCCGTTGTTTTGGTAGTTGTCCCACGAATTAATCAGGGCTTTTAAATACATTTTGGTGGAGAATTTACCGTCCACCAAAGCCGTTTTGCGGTAGTTGGGACGCCAAAAATCCATGACGTCTTCGGTGTAGTTGCCAACTTGTGGGTGGATTTCCAACAATCGCGGTTGGGCTTTGACAATCATCGCCACGGCGCCACAACCTTGCGTGGGTTCGGCGGCGCTGCCTAGGTCGTAGCGCGCCACGTCGGCGGCAATCACTAGCACCGATTGCTCGGGGTTGCGCGCCACCAAAGCGCAAGCCATTTGCAAGGCGGCGGTGCAGCTGTAACAGGCTTGTTTTAATTCCACCACGCGACAATCATTGCGCAAGTTCAACAGGCTATGGACGTAAACGCCGGCGGCTTTGGACTGGTCGATGCCGGTTTCGGTGGCAAACAACACCGTGGAAATGCGAGCGCGTTCCTCGTCAGTGACGATGCGATCGGCGGCGTTGGCGGCTAGGGTGACGATGTCTTCGTCGTGTGCCGGCACGCCCATTTTTTCTTGGCCGATACCGCGGTGGTATTTGCCGATGTCGATGCCGTTGCGCTCGGCCAACACCCCTAAATCTAGGTAAAAATTCGACGTGTAGAAACTAATTTGGTCGATACCCACGGATAATGTCGTCATAAATCGTACTCTCGAAATGGTCTGCAAAAGAGGAAACTTGAAGTTTATCAACCTAAAATTACTGCTGTTTTTTCGTAGGGGCGAACCCATGTGTTCGCCCTTGGCCGGAAATGGTTTTTTGTTTCAGGGTGTCAATAAACTGACGTTGAAACAATGTGCCACTCCCAACCAAGGGCAGACACGCGGGTCTGCCCCTACGATGCCAACTGCATTTTTAGCAAATGCGTAGGGTGCGTTTTACGCACCAAATCAGCCAACTCAAGCTAACGGTGCGTGGAACGCACCCTACGAATCTGCGTTTTTTAGGATAAAGGCATTAAACGCCTGCTATTGCTGGGTTTCGTGCCTCAACCCAGCCTACAAATTTAACTTTTGGTGAAAATTTCACCCGTCCTATCTTTCGCGTATTAATAAGTGATTGTCTGTAAGCGACTTCACATCGCCCACCCCTAATAAAAACATGGCGGTTTTAAATTCTGTTTGTAGCTGCTCTATGGCCACTATGGTGGCCTCGACCGAGGTCATGGCCGGCTGTAGCAACGGCGCCGCCACGCCGCACAACTTCGCCCCTAAAATCATGGCCTTGACCATGTCGATGCCGTTGCGTAAGCCACCACTGGCAATCAAGGTCGCCGCTTGGTCGCTGTCTTTTAAATAAGCGTTGGCGGCCTGTAGCGCTTCGGGGGTTGGAATGCCCCAGTCTTGGAACGTCAGCCCCAAATTGTCATCGCTGCGCGTGCGGCGGTGGTATTCAATGCGACTCCACGACGTGCCACCAGCGCCGGCAATGTCAAAGTGACTGATGCCCATATCCAAGCCGACTTGAATATCGGCAACGCTGAGGCCGCTGCCGACCTCTTTCAATAACACCGGCACGCTCAACTGCTCGACTACGGTTTGTATGCGCGCTCGCAAGCCTTTGAAGTTCACGTCGCCCTCAGGCTGAACGGCTTCTTGCAACGGATTGAGGTGCAAATACAAGCCGTCAGCGCCCAAAATATCCACGGTGCTTTGACACTGTTCCACGCCAAAGCCATAATTCAATTGCACCGCGCCGACATTGCCGAGTAAGACCGTGCTCGGCGCCAACTCGCGCAAGTCAAAACTGGCCTTAGCGCAGTCGTCAACGAACATCACCCGTTGCGAGCCAACGGCCATGGCCACTTGGCAAGCCTCGGCGGCCTGCGCCAAATTGGCGTTAATGGTGCGCACCAAATCGTGGTTGCCGCCGGTCATCGACGAAATCAACAGCGGAAAGCGCAACGGCTTGCCTAAAAACGTCGTTTGCGTGTCAACCTCAGCCAAATTCAACTCCGGCAAAGCGCGGTGCGTCAAAGCGATGCGGTCAAAAGCGCGAGCGTTGCGGTCAATGTCGGCATCGGTGTCAAAGGCGCGAATGTGTTCGATTTTTCGGGCGTTAGTCGGGTCGTTTTGCATTAACGCTCCATCGTCAAATGCGCGCGCATCAACTCGCCGGGGTTGGTTTGCGCCGCCATGAGCGACAACTCGCCACACAACACCGTGGCCGCACACAAAGCCGCTAGACGCTGGGCGTTTTCGCCGGCTTCGCGCTCGGCTTTGCAGCCTAAACGCGTGAGGTTTTCCTCGACAAAATCTAGGCCTTTGCCGTTGCCCACCGTGCCGACAATCAAGTTGGGCAGGGTGCAAGAAAAGTACAAATCGCCGTCCTTAACCTCGGCGTGGACAATGCCTTGCGAGCCTTCAACAATGTTGGCGGCGTCTTGGCCGGTCGCCAGATAAAACGCCAACAACATATTGGCGTAGTGGGCGTTGGCACTGCGCAAACCGCCGGCTAACATGGTGCCGATAAGGTTTTTCTTGACGTTCAGCTCCACCACTTGCTCTGGCGTGGTGCGCAAATGCTTTTCGCAAATGTCGCGTGGAATGGTAATTTCCGTCACCACATGTTTGCCGCGCCCCAAAATGCCGTTGACGGCGGTGGCTTTTTTGTCCGAACAATAATTGCCTGAAATGGAAACGTATGTTAACTCGCGGTATTCATTTAAAATCCACGGGAACAGCCGGTCGGCGGCGTGCGTCACCATGTTGTGTCCCGACGCATCGCCGGTGGTAAACTCCAAACGCAAGTAAATCAAATTGGCATTGATTTGACTGTTAATGGCAATCAGCTTGGCAAAGCGACTGGACTCGGCCACCACGGCGTTGAGCTCATCGAGCCGCGATTTAATGCTGTTGACCGCGAGCATGGCGGCCTCGGCATTGTCGGCTTCGAGCAAAATCGAGCGCGTCATGCGCGCATCGGTCACCGTGGTGCGAATGCCACCCGACAGGCGCGAAATTTTAGCGCCGCGTTTGACTGACGGCCACAGTGGGCTTTCGTAAGTGGCGAGCGGCACGTCAATTTCTTCGTTTAAAATGTGGCCGGTTATTTTAATCGGGCCGACCCAGCGCAGCGGCACGGGGGCAAACAAGTTTTCTTTTGGCATGATGCACTCTCGTTACAAGGGATAGTATATCGTCCTCAGCAAAAAGATTTGTGAGGATTGTGTGATTTTTTAATGAAGCGCCGTGGCACGGTTAGTGCGCCACGTTGCTGTCGATAAAGGCGATAATATCTAGGGATTCGTACAGCCACTCGACATTGCCGTCGCGCTCGATTCGCAGGCAAGGAACGGTTTTCTTGCCGCCACCGGCGATCAGTTCTTGCTCAATGGCTTGGTCTTGGCTTTTGTCTTTTAAGGCAATACCGCCGGCATCGGCAGCGTCCAAATCAGGGGCAAAGCCCATGCCTTGCAAAGCGTTCAGCACGCGGTGGCAAAAGGGACAAGTTGGGGAGTAGTATAGCGCTAGTTGCGTGGGGGATAATTTCTCTGTCATGGTCTTTACTCTTTTACTGCCTGGTAAATAATCGGGCGCTATTTTAGCATAGGTGACTTAATCCGCACTAAAAAAATACTGGGATTATCATCTGGGATACGCCCTAATATTTACCATAGCCATAATAAGCGCCATAACCTTTTCGCTTTTTCACCGCATTGAGGATAACGGCATCAACATTCGCCTTGTTATCTTCAAGTTTATCAATGGAAAGCTCTAGCTCCTTGACGTCGCTTTGCTCGGCCTTAACAACCAATACAACGGATGCCGCGCGTTTCGCCAATGCCACCGAATCAATAATGGGAAGAATGGGCGGCGTATCCAAAATCACCACATCAAACCTTTCACTCAGTGACGTCAGCAACGCTGCAAACTTCTCACTCATAATGAGGTTGGCCGACTTGTTCGTCGCTTTTCCAGACTGCTTGATAACGTAAAAATTGTCAATACTGGTGGCGTGTATGACTTTGTTAATGTCTTGCTCATCGCCGGTTAGCCAGTCGTCAATATTGCACTTTCCTTCCTCACTAACAAAGAGTTTATTCAAATAGCTCTTTCTAAAATCGGCATCGAAGAACAGCACTTTTTTACCCTGTTCGGCAAACAAAACCGCCAAGTTGGTACTCACAAACGACTTGCCAATATTTTCCGTCGGGCCAGAAACCATAATGAGGTTGTTGTCGGCATCATCTAGGCTAAAGTGCAAACTGGTACACACCCCTCTTAGCGCCTCAATACTCAAATCGTCGGCAGCACTGCGCGCCAGTAGACTCTGCTCACCCAAGGGCTTTTTGCTGACTTTCATTCTACGCACCAGCGCATTCTGTCGCTTCGACAGCGGAATAATCCCAATCACGGGCAAATTGGTGCAATCCGTCACGTCGCTAGGCGATGTAATGACTCGCCGCAACAAGGAAAACAGCAACACCATGCCGCAACTGAGCATGCCGCCAAGCGCACCGGCAATCAAGACAATCAGCTTTACCTTGGGTTTGACAATGCCTTGTGAAACGGCCTTGTCGATAATTCGCACACCGCCGGAGTTTGCCGCCGCCATCACTTTGATTTCTTGAAGTTTCATCAACAATTGCAGATAAATTTTCTGACTGACTTCAACCTTTCTTTTCAGCCGCATCATACCGCGTTGCGTTGACGGCGTTGCTTGCAATTCCTTAGTGATGGCTTTTTTGCGCGCGTGAAGAGAGGCTTTTTGTCGCAATAGCGCCTTATATTTCGGGTGAGCTTTAGTATAGCTTTGCGATAAGACATTCTCTTTGAGCTTTAATGCCGTCATTTGTGCTTCAATATCGGCCAGCGCGCGAATGGTGGAGGCAGATTCTACCGGCAAATCAACCGCGCCATGCTTTTCCATGTAGTTGTTTAATTTATTCTCTGACGCCGTCAATTCCTTGTGCAGCTGTGGCAACTGGGATTCGATAAAGTCAATACTCTGCTGCGCGCTCTCACGGGTGACCAATTGGTTTTCTCTAACAAAATTTTCAGCAATGTTATCCAATAACTTTTCTATATGCTGAGGGTCTCTGCCCTTCAACACCAGCCGATACAGCCCTGAGCCTTTTTTCTTTTCTGAAATACTCAACTGGCTGGCCAACTGATTAATCGCCGCCAATCGGGTCACTTTACTGAGATAAAATTGCCTGCCAACCAAACGACTATCAAAGGAAAAGTCGAGAGAGTAGCCTTGCTTTTCGGCGCGTTTGCCACTCGTGCCGTCGATAAATAACTGCTCATTTAAATAGAGTTGATAGGTGTCGTTTTCGCCCAGCACAATTCGCAATGTCGGCTTATCACTATGTGCAACATACGATTTAGGCACTGACAAGCGCACCGTGAGTAATGAGCGCGGGACATTTTGCGGCGGGTGCAACAGAGTATCCAGCGTCATCGGCAAGACGCGGGCAACTTGCGTTTGCAAGTGGAAATCATCTACCGTTTTGCCGAGAATTAAGCGCGAATTAATTAGCGCCTCTTTGCCGTGTTTGGCAATACTACCGGCATCAAAGCCGGGAGAAATTTCAGCCAAGAAAGTACTGCTCAAATCCGATTTTTCGTCAATTTGCATCAAGGCATCGGAAGAATAGGTTTTCTCCACCAAGCGCGCATAAAACACACCAACTGACAAAAAAATGAGGGTTATTAGGATAATCAACCACTTTTTTTTCCACAGGGCATTCACTAATACCAATAAGTCAATTTCGTCCTCTTGGAGGTTATTTTTATGGGAATCGGCTGTCATTTACATTTATCCTAATCGTTTTTGCCACTGTAGGGCGGCCTGTTCTATTTTATTGAAGATGCGCTTGAAATAGTCCTCACCTTGACGGTAGGGGTCATTAATATTTTTATCATCTAACCATTGGCCATACAGCATCATTTTCCCCGCACTGAGAGGAGAAATCGCCCTCAGTTGGTGAAGGTGCTCGGTTTCCATGGCCAAGATAAGGTCGTATTGCAGACACAACGACTCATCGGCTTGTTGAGCAACATGGTTTGTTAAGTCTATGTGATACGCTGCCGCAACTTTCTGAGCAGTTGCATCAGCGGCATGACCAACCAAAGCCCCCGTGCCAGCCGAATCTACAATCCGTTCGGGAGACAGCTTTTGCAACATGTGCGCCGCAAAAGGCGAGCGACAAATATTGCCCGTACAAACAACCAATACTTTTTCAAACATAAAAAACACCCCGATTAATTTTGACAACCCATGAAACCCCACAACAACGCACTTGCCGACAGCAAGCCCGAACCTAATTCAATATCCTAATGCCAGTTAACGCATCGCATTAACGCACGATGCCATTCACAGAGCCAATGCCCGACAACGAAGGCATAATATTGCTAATAACGCGATTCCATTTAGCAATAGGAGCGGCCGTCACGTACACGACGTCGCCCGGCATTAGTTGGAATTGCTCCCCCAGTGCCAGTGCGGTCATGTCTTTAGCGTTCAGTTGATAGATGTTTTTCCTCGTTATCTGAATGTTGAGGAAGGTTTTTTGCTGCTCGTTGCGAATCACAAAAATACCGGTGGGATCGGCTTGCTTTTCATTGATACCGCCGGCAGCACTTAATGCCGCCGTCAGCGACAAACCGTAACGACCAATGGTGACGGTTTGGGGCTTGATCACTTCACCCATCAAATACACCTTGTCTTTGTCGTTGCGTGGAATATTGAGAATATCGCCATCTTGCAATAGATAGTTGTAACGCAAATTACCTTCCTGTAACAGGCTGATTAGCGGCACGGGATAAGTGGCATTTTTGCGATTGAGGGTCACCCGATTCCACTGGGCTTTATCGCTCAAGCCACCCGATAAATTGAGTGCATCCATGATAGTGATGGGCGTCGTCGTCAGTTTCAGCACCCCCGGATTTTTAACTTCCCCAGTCACGTAAACTTTTTTTGACTCAAAGCCGACCACTCGCACTTCAACTTGCGGGTCTTTTAGGTATTTCTTCAATTTGTTTGCAATACTTCTACGCACTTGAGAAATGGTCTTGCCTGCTACAGACAAACTGCCAACGTGCGGGTAATAAATATTGCCTTTGTTGTCCACCGGCGTATTCGGCGGCAATTTAACCTCATCTCCCGTCAACAATTCCTCATGCCAGACATTAATAGACAACATGTCGCCCGCGCCTATGCGATAACGATATTTTGCTTTGTCAGTGGGAAGCGCCACGCGTTGTTTGGCTGAGTTAGACTGACGATAGGCCGCCGCGTTCTTTAAATTTTCAATGAGTGAGGAGGTAATGGTGTAAACATTGGTATTATCGCTATCGACAACCTGCTGCTCAGTTTTTTCCGAAGTGTTTTTTTCAGAAATAATCACTTTATTTTTTAAAGAAATATCTCCACCGGGGAAAAGACTACAACCCAAAATAAAGTTTAACGCAAGAACAGCAAAAATGTTTTTATTCATAAAGAAAGGCTTCAATAAGTGATGACGAAATTGCGCGCGATTATACCTAATCCGAAACATTTTTTACAGCGATTTAATGTTTAATTGCGGCGGGACGACCCGTCATCAACGCCGGGCGCGAAAAAACGCTTTCAGTAAATCAATATAATCTTGGTTTTCTAAAAAATCAGCTTGAAAGCGGTGGTTGAGCGCGGCGCTGTCGTGCAGATCGAACACCGTGCCACAAGCGCCGGTTCGAAAATCTTTGGCGGCGAAAACGACTCGGCTAACGCGAGCGTGGACGATAGCGCCGGCGCACATCGGACACGGCTCTAGGGTGACGTATAGCGTGGTGTTGGGCAAGCGGTAGTTGCCTTTGCGCGCACCGGCGATTTTTAGCGCTTCGATTTCGGCGTGGGCGCTAGCGTTGTGGGTGCTAATCGGTTGATTGTGAGCGCTGGCGATGAGGGCGCCGTCCTCGTCAACGAGTACCGCGCCGACCGGCACTTCGCCAATATCGGCAGCTTTTTGTGCTTCGCTAATCGCTAGGCTGAGGAAGTGGGCATCGGCGTTTGGTGCGTCAAAATGGTTGTCGTGTAAAGTCGTCATTAGTGGTAAACTAAGCGTTTTTTGATGAACTAAACTATATCACATGAATGCCACTTTTCACGCGCTTTTGCCTAAAAAAGCTCTCTCCTCGTTAATGTATAAAATCGCTCGCGTTAAACAGCCGCGCGTGGCGCAGTTCGCCATTGCCGCGTTTATGAACGCCACCGGCGCCAATTTAAACGATGCCCAGCGTAAAAATGCCAGCGATTACGACAGTCTATTAGACTTTTTTACCCGCGAATTGTCGCCGACCGCACGCCCGATTGTCGAGGACGCGAACGCCATTGCCTGCCCCGTTGACGGCTGTGTGGCACACGTTGGCGATATTGAAGCCGACCAAATTTTCCAAATCAAAGGCCATAGCTACTCGCTCACCCAACTGGTCAGTGAAAACTACGCCGAGCGCTACCAAAATGGCCAAGCCACGACGATTTACCTCGCGCCTTTCGATTATCACCGCATTCACGCGCCGCTAGCCGGCCGGCTCAAGCGCGGCAAATATATCCCCGGTGAGTTAAATTCGGTATCGATTACCCTACTCGATAAAATTGCCGGCCTATTTGCCAAAAACGAGCGCGTGGTGTTGGAATTTGAAACCGATACCGGCATGCCGTATTTAATGATCTTGGTCGGGGCCGTGAACGTCGGCTCGATACAGACCGTCTTTCACGGCGAAGTGTGTCCGAATGACTTTGGCGATGCCCTAGATTTGCCGGCCAAAGACGAGCCGGTGGCCAAAGGTGAGGAAATTGGACGCTTTAATTTGGGTTCGACCATTATTTTCATTACTCCCAAAGACAGCCTGTCGTGGCAGTTGACGGCCGGCCAAAAAACGCAAATGGGCAAGCGCATCGGAGAAATCACATGTCAACCGTAACGATTTATACTGACGGCGCTTGCAAAGGCAACCCCGGCATCGGCGGCTGGGGCGCCTTGTTGATGTATGGCGAGCACGAAAAGACGCTTTGCGGTGGCGAACACGACACCACCAACAACCGCATGGAATTGCAGGCCGCTATCCAAGCCCTGTCGATACTGAAAAGACCGTGCGATGTCGAGTTGTGGACGGATTCTAACTACGTCAAAAATGGCATCACCCAGTGGATTCACAACTGGAAGAAAAACAACTGGAAAACGGCGCAAAAAAAGCCGGTGGTCAACCAAGATTTGTGGCAGCAGCTCGATGCCTTAACCGCCAAACACCGCGTTGATTGGCACTGGGTCAAAGGCCATGCCGGCCACCCCGGCAATGAAATCGCCGACCAGTTGGCCAATCAAGGCATTGAGCAGCTGAGAAATACTAGGGCGTGTCCTTAGACCACCTCCGTTTTGGGTGAGTCAAAATAGTGGGATGAACAGCCGGCTTCCGGCGTGCTTGATAGTAAAAATTCAGCGAGCTCATGCGACGAGCTAAAATACCTTTTTTTCAATGTGGAAGAATGACGACAACGGCGGTTTTTAGGTTGCTTGCCAGTGCCAAGCGCGTTAAAATGACCGGCGTTGTTTCAATAAATGTTAAGTGAAAAAATGAAAACCCAAAAATTACTGACTCTATCAATGTGTTCACCGCTATTTTGCACTCTCATTGCCTGCACTAGTCTGACGGCAGACAACCCAGCGCCGACTGGTGATGACGCGGTAGCGCCACAGGCCTCGACAGCGCAAACCCCACTCAAAAACGCGAGCGGTGTACAAATTATCCGCCGAGACAACGACGACAAACCCAACAACAAGTTACCGGCCGCTCAGAAAACCGCGATGCGTGGCGTGCAGATTATCCAGCGTCCAACGAACGCCGCACCAGCACCGCATCATACACGCACGACTCATACTCGCTACAACAAAATGGGATTTAATGCCGAGGCTTTGCTGGGCACATATACCGCCGATTTACACTGTAATGACTGCAAAGCCGTGCGCGTCAACGTGACCTTTAACGCCGACCACAGTTACCAAAAAACCTTGACCTATGTTGGCACTAAGCACGCCATATCAGAGTCGGGCCGATGGGAAGCCAAAAACGAGCACATTCGGCTAATCCCCAACAGCAAGAGCCAATCACCGGTGCGCAATTTCCGCTATCGCTACGGCGCGCTAATTTTGGTCACGCCCAAGGGTAACGACTACCAAGGCGACCCAGCCAAGTACTTATTTAGAAAACTGTAACCATAATAGGAGTCATCCATGTTTGAACAACTAAACCCACTATCCGGCGACCCCATTTTGCGCTTGATTAGCCTCTATCGCGAAGACACGCGTGCCGATAAAATTGACGTCGGCGTTGGCGTATTTCGCAATGCCCAAGGCGAAACGCCCATTATGCGCGCCGTGCGCGAAGCCGAACAGCGCCTACACGACAGCCAAACCACCAAAACCTATGTTGGCATTGCCGGCGATCCAGTGTTTGACGACGCCATGATTGACCTCGTGTTTGCCGACAGCGTCGATAAACAGCGCATTCGCGCCGTACAAGCACCGGGTGGTAGTGGCGCTTTGCGCATATCAGCCGATATGCTTTACAAGGCCGCACCCAACAAAACCGTCTGGGTAAGCGACCCGACATGGGGCAACCACACACCAATTTTTGAAGCCGCCGGCTTCACCGTTAAAACCTATCCGTACTTAAACACCGAAACCAAAATGGTGGACGAAGAGAAAGTCATTGACGCCTTGTCAAAGTTAGGCAGCGATGACATCGTTTTGCTGCACGGCTGCTGTCACAACCCGACCGGCTCTGACATTTCCAAAGCTGGCTGGGATCGCATCACTGAACTCGCTGTTGAACGCGGCTTTTTGCCATTTATCGACCTAGCTTACCAAGGACTGGGGCTGGGGTTAGAAGACGACTTATACGGCACGCGCAAGCTCGCCGCGACCGTCAGCGATTTAGTCGTAACCAGCTCGTGCTCGAAAAACTTCGGCCTCTACCGCGACCGCGTTGGCTGCGCCATGATTATCGCTAAAGATAGCCAAGCCGCCGATATCACGAAAGGCCACCTCACGGTAGCGGCGCGCGTTGCCTATTCAATGCCGCCCGATCACGGTGCCGCCATGGTTGGCATTATCATGAATGACGCCGGCCTGCGCCAAATGTGGATAGACGAGCTAACCGAAATGCGCGGCCGCATTGTAGACTTGCGCCAGCAGTTATCAGCTAAAATGCGCGACATTACCGGCACGCAGGACTGGGATTTCATCAACGACCACCGCGGCATGTTTTCGCTTTTGTGTTTGGACAAAAATCAGACCGACACCTTGGTGAACGAACATTCGATTTACATCGTTGGTGGCGGCCGCATCAATATCGCCGGCTTGCAGAACGAAGCACAAGTCAACCGCTTTGCCGAGTGTTTGGCGGCAGTGACGCGCTAAGTAACAGCTAACACTGACTAGGGCGTCCTTTTAGGTGCGCCCTATACGCGGGTGTAGTGATGCGTTTGTTGCGCCCGCACGGTATTTTTTTGAAAATTATTTGAAATTTATAAACTCATTCAACAAAGTATAAAAAAAAGTTAAAAAAGTTAAAAAAAAGCTAGGCAAGCCGGCATAAATCTGTAAAATATGCCCCCACACTAGGTCGGGTGCTTAGCTCAGTTGGTAGAGCATCGCCCTTACAAGGCGAGGGTCAGAGGTTCAAGTCCTCTAGCACCCACCAAACTTAGTTACTGTGCGGAGTGGTAGTTCAGCTGGTTAGAATACCTGCCTGTCACGCAGGGGGTCGCGGGTTCGAATCCCGTCCATTCCGCCATTTTTTATGGCTTTAAAAACACAATCGGGTGTTTAGCTCAGTTGGTAGAGCATCGCCCTTACAAGGCGAGGGTCAGAGGTTCAAGTCCTCTAACACCCACCAAGATTTTCTAACGCGGAGTGGTAGTTCAGCTGGTTAGAATACCTGCCTGTCACGCAGGGGGTCGCGGGTTCGAATCCCGTCCATTCCGCCATTTACTTTTATCTTGATTTGGAAGTTACAGCCTAAAAAGTTGGTTTTGAGTTAACGATTTATTCAAACTCAAATTAACGCATCAAAAAATCCAGTTGCGGAGTGGTAGTTCAGCTGGTTAGAATACCTGCCTGTCACGCAGGGGGTCGCGGGTTCGAATCCCGTCCATTCCGCCATTTATTTTCCTCCCCTTTTCCCTATATTTTCACCACATTGTGGTTTGATTGCTCGCTTGCCGAAAACACCGGCTTGGGCTATAATGCCTGCTCTTATTGTCACTGTCATACGACCATGCCGCAAATCATAACCACGCGCGCCGAACTCAGCGATTTTCGAGCTCAACTCAACGCCAAAACCCTAGGTTTTGTTCCTACGATGGGCAACTTGCACGACGGCCATTTGTCGTTGATGTCCATTGCGCAGCAGCACGCCGATGTAACTTTGGCTAGCATCTTTGTCAACCCCACTCAATTTGGTGTCGGCGAAGATTTGGATGCCTACCCCCGCACCCTAGAAGCCGATTTAGCGCAACTCAAAAAGCAAGGTGTTGACGCCGTTTTCCTACCTGATGAAACGGTGATTTACCCCCATGGCAAAGAGAGCACCCTATCCATTCACATGCCATCGGCAATGACGGACATTTTATGCGGCCTCGACCGTCCAACACACTTTCAAGGCGTGGCGACAGTCGTGGCCAAACTCTTTCAGCTGGTCAAACCAACCCTAGCCGTTTTTGGCGAAAAAGACTTCCAACAACTGGCTATTATTCGCCGGCTAAACGAAGAGCTATTTTTGAACGTCAATATCTTATCTGGAAAAATCATACGCGAAAGTACTGGGTTGGCCATGTCGTCGCGCAACCAATATTTAAGCCCCGATGAACGCCAACGCGCCACTTGGCTTTCTAAAACACTGCAACACAGCCGCACTCGCCTATTAGCTGGTGACAGTGTGAACAGCGTGCTCTCCGCAGCCAAAGAAACGCTAGCGCAGCAAGGCATCAAGGTTGAATATGTTGATTTTCGCGATATTGAGACATTGGCCAACCAACCGCCCGATATTCAACGCGGTATTTTGCTGGTTGCCGGCCGGCTCGGCACAACGCGGCTTATTGATAATTTACGCATCGTCTAAAGACTATCGCTACTACGCTATCACTGTTGCGCTATAATTATTAGGGCGTGTCATTTATTTTTTATTAATTCACAGGAGTTTTTTTATGCAAGCTGTACTCGTTCTTAACTGCGGTTCATCCTCAATTAAGTTTGCCGTTATCGATAGTGGCGACAAGACCACCGTACTAGAAGGGCTGGCGGAACGCCTAAATAGCGCAGGCGCTGTCGTCACCGTTAAACACAATGGTGAAAAGCAAAGCCTCGCCATCGCTGATGCCAACCACGAACAGGCATTGGTGAATATCGTTGACCTCATCACCAGTCACTGCCAACACAAGATTATCGGCATTGGCCATCGCGTCGTTCACGGCGGCGAGCGCTTTTCGGCTTCGTGCCGTATTGATGCCGAGGTGCTGGCCGGTATCGAAGCCTGTAGCCACTTAGCACCACTGCACAATCCAGCCAATATTGCCGGCATCGTCGCAGCACAAAAGGCCTACCCTACTTTGCCACAAGTCGCCGTTTTCGACACCGCATTTCACCAAACGCTACCTGAAACGGCTTATCTATACGCCCTGCCCTACGCATACTACCAAGACTACGGCGTACGTCGTTACGGCTTTCACGGCACCTCGTATCGCTACATCGCCCAAGCCATCCCCGACTATAACGCCGGCGTGCTACCCGAAAAAGTCATTATTGCCCATTTAGGCAATGGCGCTTCGGTTTGCGCCCTCAAGAACGGCCAATCAGTGCAGACCTCAATGGGCATGACGCCGCTAGACGGCTTGGTACAAGGCACGCGCAGTGGTGACATCGATCCGGCCATCGTCTCATTTTTGGCCGATCATACCGGCAAAAGCCACGCCGATATCACCGATGAATTGTGGAAACAATCTGGCTTGCTTGGCGTCTCACAACTCACCAATGACTGCCGCGAAATCGAAACGGGCGCCGAACAAGGCGAGCCGGCTTGCACGCGCGCCCTCGCAATTTTTAACGCCCGTTTAGTCGAAGTCATCGCCAGTTACGCCGGCGTATTGAACGGCGTTGATGCACTGGTTTTCACTGGTGGCATCGGGGAAAATTCTTCGACCGTGCGCGGCAAGGTATTACAGCAATTGAGCTACTTAGGCTTTGCCGCAGACGATGATAAAAACCACGCCACCTGCCGCGGTCAAGCGGGCAACATCGCCGCCGCCAATCACAAGCCGGTTTGGGTGATTCCAACCGACGAGGAGGCCATGATTGCCGCCGATACGCTGGCATTAATTCAATAACGCATTTCTCACCCTTGAGAATCATTGGGTGAGAATCATTGGGCACGATGGCGTAACTGCGTTACGCTATCGTCATTATTCACGTACCCTACAAGACCATGAGCCAACTAGAATTTGCACTTGCTACAAAAGATGCCGAACGCCTACAAAATTTGTGCGGCAATATGAACGAAAACATCAAACTGATTGAGACGCGATTATCGGTACAAATTGCCAATCGCGCCGATTTATTCCTTATCGAAGGCGCTGAGGACGACATCGCCAAGGCTCGCCAAGTTATCGAAAGTTTGTACCAGCGCACGGGTGGGAAAAAACCCGAATTGCTTACCAGTGAGGCCATTCACTTGGCGCTGGCAGACGCTCACGCCACCGTATCGCACGAAGTTATCAACGATGAAATCATTCTCCAAACCAAACGTGGCACGCTGCGTGGACGTGGCGCTAATCAGCGAAAATACTTGAAGCGCATTTACAACAATGACGTTAACTTTGGCCTTGGGCCGGCTGGAACGGGGAAAACCTATTTGGCCGTCGCTTGCGCCGTCGCCATGCTCAACGAAGACCAAGTTCGCAAAATTATTTTAGTGCGCCCAGCCGTTGAAGCCGGTGAGCGTCTAGGTTTTTTACCAGGTGACTTGAGTCAAAAAGTCGATCCTTACTTGCGGCCACTCTACGATGCCTTATACGAAATGTTGGGCGCTGAACGGGCGGTCAAATTGCTTGAAAAACAGATTATAGAAATTGCACCGCTGGCCTTTATGCGCGGTCGCACACTCTCCGATGCGTTTATTATTTTAGATGAAGCGCAAAACACCACCGTCGAGCAAATGAAGATGTTTTTGACGCGCATCGGCTTCGGCTCTAAGGCCGTTGTCACTGGCGATTTATCACAAATTGACCTACCAAAAGGCGTGCGTTCAGGACTCAAAGACGCTTTCCACGTCCTCAAAGACGTTTCCGGTATTTCCTATACGCAATTTGAAAGCAAAGACGTCGTTCGCCACCCATTGGTGCAACGCATTGTTGAGGCTTATGAACGCAACCACCGCGAAGAACGATAAACTGAGAGGGTTTCGAAAAATAATACCATTCAACTATACAGCGTGTCATTTTGTAAAGACAGGGCGCGCCCTGTCCCTACGCCGACACGCCAAAATACTATTTATTGGGTTTGGTATTATTTCCCCTCCAGTCATTAAATGCTTTGTTCACAACTTGAAAAACTTGTGGTGACTCAGTCGTTCGTTTGCTTAAGTGTTTCTCAACACTTTTTCGCCACCTGCTATAAGCCGCTTGATACAATCTTAATGCCGGCGCGTCTTCTCCCAAATAAACCAACAAATCCGCCTGCTTTATCAAGGTCGAATAACTAGAATCCGTCGTTAAGACTCGCTCTCCTCTATCGGCTTGTATTTGACGTTCGGCTTGACTCAATTCACTGATTACCACCGGAAGTCGTTTATAACGCATAAAATCCTCATAGTGACTAAACCCAAAAGTTTTAGGTAACTGTTGCATGATTTTGGCCTTTTGTTGAGGGCTAAAATAATCTAAACCGATGCTGTAATAAATTTGTCCGTACACTTTATAGCGTTGGTAATAAAACACGCTACCGACACACACGGCCAGACACAAAGTCAGCGGCAAGGCTTTAGCCCTCCACCCCCAACTTTTATTAGTCTTTTTAGCACGGTGTTTTAAGTGCAATTGTCCCTTATCCCACAACGCCATAAAAACAACAAATAGAAATAAATAGCGCAAATACCACATGGGGTGTTCGCTTAGGGAATACAACACACTTAAACCAATGACGGTGGCAACCACCGCCGCTTTGTCGTCTAATTGCCAACGTAACGACTTGATAATCAACCAAACAACATACACCACCGGCAATAATCCCAAAACGCCCAATTCGGCGGCAATTTGTGAAAAAATAAAGTGGGAATGATGTTGGTGAGCAATCCAATGTAACTGATTGGCATAATCAATGCCTGCGCGTGCGAAGTTCGCCCAACCCACTCCCGTTAGCCAATGGTCTTTAAAGTAAGCCCACGCTTCATATTGAAGCATCAACCGAGAACTTTGAGAGGGCTTACTGTAAGCCACATAGCGGTCAAAAGTCGTTGCATGGTAGGTAGCCTTATTCGTTAGCAAATAATCGGCAATCCAATAACCCACCGCGAGTAAAACCAATAATCCCACGGCTAGCAATACCTTTTTTCGCCACGGCCGTTTGACAAACACCGTCATCGCCACAATGCCGGCGACGCTTAAAATCAGGCCACCGCGACTGGAGGACAAGCCGACGCCGATATAAAACCACAATAGCAATAGTAATAGCAACAAGTTGACTGACCAATGTTTGGCGCGAAATAGATAATACATCGCACCGGCCGCGCCCAATGACAGAACATAGGCGGCTTGATTGGGCTGGGCAATATTGGAATAAGGGCGAGACGAATCGACAATAAAGCGAATATTTTTCGCCCAATGAAAAACTTGTGCCATTTGCGTTACCACCAACAGCAGCGAAGCCAGCATCAACGTCACCAACAACACCGGCAAAATGACTTGGTATTTTTCGGCTTCAGAAAGGTTGCCGACCACCACGGCTAATAAACTCACCAATAACAGCGATGACACGGGAAACAACAAATTATCGGGGTAAGCAATGGGATTTATCAGTGGTTGCAGTGCAATCACGGCCGTCAAAGCCCATAAAGCCAAAGTCATAGGCGTTAACCAACGCACGGGGCGCAGCAGTAGCATCAGAAAAAGTCCAACGGCCAGTGCGCCGGCCACTTGCAGATTAATTTCCATATCCAAGCGGCTAGGGTAATAGCGTTCGATGCTCAAGACGCTGAATAGAAAGGTTGCGCCTAGCAATAGCGCAAACAACCAAGTGATGCTGGACTTTGCCCAAGTGGTCATGGTTTTCATAAACATTTTACCGGATTAAGTTTTAAGTGATTGAGTGCCGTATTAGATTTGGCATTGTCTGCCGTGTCTTGCGCTTGTAGTTGATAGTGGAAGCGGCAACGCTGGTCGGTTTTTTCTCCCCAAACGACTTGAATATCGCCTTCGGGCTGTAAGCCGCGTGCAAAAGCGCGACCGTTTTGCGCCACAAAGCCTAAATTGTTGCCTTTTTTATCCCACAACTCGGCGGCAAAAGGTGCTTTGTCGCCGTTGGCTAGCGTAATGGCGAACAATCGCGAGACTTCGAGGTGACTGTTGAGTTCGACAAAAACGCTACTACCGGCTTGGGGTATGACTTCGGTGGTGGTGGCATCAATTTGTAAATCTAGCGGCAAACCCTCTGGGTCAATGCCGACAACATTTTTACGATAGGGCGAAAGCGAGGGCACGATGCCATAGCCACGGCTGTCGATGGATTGCTCGGACGCGCCTTCCAGTTGTGCGCCAGTCGCGCCCTTGGCGCGCACAATGGCAAAGGTCTCACCCAAGGCGTTGGCCAACGTCACGCCACCGGCATGACCGACCACCGCGCCCGATAACCCTAGCGACCATTGTCGATTGTCACCGCTTTGACCATAACTGCCCTCCCATTGGGCGTAGCGACTGGTGTAGCCGACATTGGCCGACCACGCAGTCTGCCCCGTTGCCTGATTGCGACTGCCCGACCAACCGTAAGACATATCATCTAAGGCCTCAATGTGCCCCGACACCCCGACGTGATAAAGCGTATTGTCGCTAGCGTGATTGATGCGACTTTGCAAACGGTGATTGCCCTCGCTCCCCAACGGTAGCGAAAAGCTGAGTAAATAGCGTCGCTCATCGCGTTCATCGCCGCCGCCGATGAGTTGCGATTGGCTTGCCGTCAGTTGATATTCCAATTTGCCGAAGTGATTGCTGTATCCCAGTTGCCACTGTTGGCGCTCACTGGTGCTGTTCCAAAACTGTTCACGACTGGAGTTGACGTATAAATTGCCCCAGCCGTCTGGCAAGTTCTGGTTGATATTGAGCGATAAGCCGCTTTTGCGGTTGGCCGGCCTTAATTGCCCCTCATTGGCATTGTGGTTTTCCGCCAACACAGTGGTCAATTGGGGATAATAGGGCGAAGAAGACCAATCGCCCGACAGCGACAAGCCGGTATTGGTAGCGGAAAATTGACGATAAAAATTCAGCCGATAGCGATTGCCGCTGTAACGCGTGTCATCGACATCGGCTTTGGCGTGCTTGGCCGTTGCCGACAGCGTACCAATGGGCAAGCTGAGGTTGCCACCTAAAGTAGCCGATTGATAATCCTTGGCATAAGTCAAGCCGGCGTTGACGGATAAGCGATTGTTTAAACCGTGCGACCACGCGCCCTGCACCAGATAATCGGGATAGACTTCATAGGCCGATTTTCGCAATTGACCGGCGGCGAATTGCCAACGGCTACTACCGGCGCGAATCGAGCCGGCACTGGCTTGGTAGTTAATAATGCGTTGGCGCTTGCTACCGTCGGCTTCGGTGATGACTAGCGTGAGTTCTCCGCCTTGATGCAAGGGGTACAAGTCTTTGATTTCAAACTCGCCGGCCGGCACAGTTGTATTGTAAATTTCGTGTGCTTGTTGAAAAACTTGCACTAAGGCATTGCTTTGTGCCGTATCGCGAATGGTGGGCGCAAAGCCTTGTTGGGAATCGGGTAACATGCGTTCTTCACTGGCTATTTGTATGCCGCGTATGGAAATATTATCTTGCCAATCATTGCTAGTGTAAAAATAACCTGCGGTCAACTGGCTACGCCAATCAGGTAGGTTGCGCTGTACATAAGTGTTTAGGCCTTGGTAATTCCAGTCGCCCTTGGCGGCTTGACTCAAGGTGAAAGCGTGGCGCAGTTGCCAGTCCCCGATATTGGCGCCACTATTAAAATTGATATAAGTATTGTGATTTTCATCGTTGCTATTTTTATGACGATAGTGATTGGCGCGGTAAGTGGTAAAGACGCTATTGGCGCTCTCTTCCCAACTGGCCGGATCAATGTAGCCGCGCGGCCGGCTGTTAACTAGCGATTGGGCGATACTGATATTGAGCGTTAAATCGGAGAGATTCAGTCTAACTTTTGTCTGCGGTAAGTGCGCAGGCAGTGATAAGCAATCGCTTTGCCGAAGTGCTTTTAGTGCCTTGTCTTCCCATTGATTTTTCAAATCAATTTTGTTAATCAAAGCCTTATTAGCGCACAGTTGTGCGTCTTGTTTGGTTGCTTTATTCTGAAAGCGCAAATCCAGTTTACCGCGCCACATGCCGTTCACCCAAATTTCTAGGCGATACCTGCCGGCTAACACGCTATTGCCACGCGAAAATCGGCTAGCGTCAATGGGCTGTTGACCGCGCATTTGACGAATCAAACTTTGATCAAACTCAACGACATCATCGGCAAGTGCTGAGCCACTAAACACGCCCAACACTAAAAGGCCACACCGAAAGGATATGGCCTTGAAAAGACGGTTCAAGTGGCAATTAAGGAATAGCCAAACGCGCTTGACCAATGCCACCAAAATCATTGATATAAGAAAGGCGTGCACTATCAACACCGCTTTGGAAACTGGGGTTATCAAGGCTAACGTCAACTTGTGAGAACGGCGCTAACATAGGGATTTCCTTGACGACACGACTTGCACCGGCCTGCGTTAATTGCAACTCAGTCGGCGTGATGTGGTAGGGCGTTGGATTGTTCAACATCAAACGACCACCCGAAAAACTCAACTGCACACGGCTAGCCGCTTCGACAATGCTGGGCTTCAATCCCACGGGGCGGAAAAACAGCGTTTCGCGGTCTGTCTCCATAAGTTCTTTGGCGCTATAGGCGATGCTGAAAGCGTTGTATTCATCTCTTCACAATAAACACATCAAAATTTCACACAGTCCTCACACCGACTTCAAAATACCGGCGTATAGTCAAACATCAAGTTGCATCGTTTTGCCTAATACCAAACCTACTAAAAAATATTATTTATTGGGTTTGGTATTATTTTGCCGGTTTGGAATGATTTTAGGAGATAAAAAATGAATATTATCAAAATAATAAAAATAATTAACCCACGCGATGTCGCAATGCGTTTACTGATTATGGCAGCGGCTATGGGTTTAGCTAGTCTGTTATTTTATCTCAATTTCTTGCTTGCTAATAACGACAATATCTTTATTAATGAGTCGTTTAACTGGTATAAAAACAATGATGCTGTCAGCATCGCCCAGAGAGTACTACATTATGCTTGGCATAACAGTGCCTTGCCGATTGCGATGACGACGTTTTTCCTGTGGCTATGGCGCTTTAGCACACGCTTGGCCAATGGCGTTTTGGCGTTGGCGGTACTCAGTTTGACTAGCGCCACTTGCAGCATTATGGATTTTAGCACCCTAAAGCAAACAATCTACTTTATTATACTGAATAATTTGGTATTTTTTCCTTTTGTGCCACTATTGCCAACGGCCAATCAAAACGAAATCGTTTTGATTGGCGACTATCAAACACAAGTGCAAACTGCTTGTTATGGCTGGCTATTTTTTCTTATGGTGATATTGGGCGGCGCCTTAGCCGGCGTGGTGATTTCTGGCGTGATGTCGCCGCAGTACCTCGTTTCATTGAGGTTAGCCGACTTTTTTCTCATCGCTATAATTACGGTGATTTATAGTGTTATTTACGGCACGATTCCGGCAGTGCTGCTGGCGTGGAAGGTGGTGATTTTTCGCTTGCGCCGCAATATTGACGGGGTGTTGACACTCGTATTGCTGGGCATAGCAATTGGTACGACTTACGGCGGCCTAACAATTTATGTGAGCGCCACGTTCTCAGCCGAAGACTTGTGGTATTTTTATGTCGGTGGTGGTGGCGTAGCGGCAATTTTCGCTTATTTTTTGCCTTACCCTTATGACGACAACCAGCAGGCCGAATACGGCCTTAGTGCCTTGGCGACTCGAAAATTGGTCGGCAAGGTACTGATTTTGGGTGTTCTTATAAGTACCTTGTTGCCAACTGGCTTTGACTTCGTCACCGATATGGGACGATTTATCACCACTATTGGCGAGTTCAATACGCGGTTTTTCATAGCAACGCTGAAAGGCTATTTCGATCTCTCGTTGGCCGTGGGGAGTTTGGTGGCTATGGGCTTGGCGTATTTTAAAAATACCTAACTAAACAATTCGGGATTCGCTTGCTTAAAACGCTCGGCAAATTCATCGTTGCGAAAAGTGATAGTAAGAAAGCCGCCTTTTTTCAACCCTGAAACTTTGACCGGACAGGTGAGCGCAGTTTTGATGAGGAAGACAAAAGCAACAACACTTAGCAGGCCAATGGCTAACATTACTAGATCGGCGGGGGATTTATCCGCAATATCGGGTGGTGGTGTTATGTGTGTCTTAATCACCGTTTGGGTTGAAGTGTCGCGTGGTATGACAGCCTTTAACAAAAGGGAGGCCAGTGTGGAAAACGTCATTGCCCCGACGAGATAGACCCAACCTCTCAACAATTGAAAGCCTAGGGTTTTGCGCGTGTAAATATAATGCCAAAAGGAGCGCTTGTGCTTTTTGCAAACGGGGTAATGCAAACTTTGCTGCTCAGTGGAAAACTTCATGCCGGTAAAGGTCGGCACAGCGGATTTGACTCGTCCACTGGTTAAACTGTTCCATTGTAAATGGTCTTCGCTTAAGCACTGAGAACAGCAAGCTGGCCAGTTGATTGTGCCGTTAACAGGTAATTTAAAGGTTGTACTCATGATGTCTTTAATTTTTGTGGCATGAAACTGTAGAGACAGGGCGCGCCCTGTCTCTACAGTTGATTATAGTTGCAATGAAGCGGTTACTTATCCAAATCAAAACCGTCGTGCAAAGCGCGCACGGCCAATTCCAAGTACTTTTCTTCAATAACGGTAGAAATCTTAATTTCTGACGTGGAAATCAACATGATATTGATATTTTCATCCGACAAGATTTTAAACATCTTGGTCGCCACGCCAGCGTGGCTTTGCATGCCGATGCCGACAATGGATAGCTTGACAACGGTGTCGTCGCCGCGCACTTCAACATTTTCTAAATCGTCAGAGGCACTGTTGATGATGTCTAGCACACGCGCCATTTCGGCTTTGGGCACGGTAAAGGTCAAGTCGGTAAAGCCTTCTTGACTGTCGTTTTGCACAATCATATCGACTTCGATATTTTGTGATGACACC
>PDWI01001450.1_pt1 | contig 37353 bp, 36 predicted proteins | sample 1430891 | NCBI WGS metagenome assembly PDWI01 (sample SAMN01162508, study PRJNA174530) | Oral metagenome, whole genome shotgun sequencing project. | biome: Marine environment; feature: Marine mammal; material: Swab sample of the gingival sulcus; isolation source: swab sample of gingival sulcus... | reverse complement strand
TCACAGCAAGTAACCATCAAGGATTGTTTTGAACTGCCGTCTTGGGATGCTAAAATAGAGCCAGAGAACGCCGTAAAGAAACAGGTCTCCAGCCAAAAACACGCGTCGAGGGTTCCGCCGCCATGTTCGAACTAACACCCGGAAAACTCACATCTAACTCAAAGAAAGCAGTAGTGATGCCGACTTGCGAGCATGAAGTCACAATGGCCGTCAAAGAAGCCCGATTTTACGATCCTGACCTGGGAAGGTTCCTCCAGGTCGATCCGGCACGAGAAAATTGGTCCCTCTATCTGTATTCTTTAAATAATCCAGTCATATTTTTTGATCCCAATAGCGAGAATGCGTGGGATGCGTTAAAGGGTGTTCCTATTGGTGTTGGCAAAGCAGGTGTTGGTATGGTGAAAGGTGTGTATTCTTTAGTTCGCCATCCTGTCCAAACTGTTAAAGGCATAGGGGAGTCAGCAGAAATTGTTTATGACTTTTACTCGAAGCCTGAAAGAATGTCCCGTTTAGGGAATATCGTAACAAGTATGTCAGATCAAGAGTGGGGTGAATTTCTCGGAGGAACTGCTTTCAGTGCATTCCTTGTATATGCGCCTTTCACAAAAGCAAAAGGTGTTGGTGTAGCAGGAGGAGTTGCCGCAGGCACAGAAGAAGCAGGTGCATTTCAAACTTTGTATCATTACAGTAGGTATGGGCTGAAAGATGGAATGTTTAGTAGGCTCATAGGAGTTTCTACAGCTGAGTCAGCAGAATTAGCTTTGGCTACTGAAAGAGCAGCAAGTAGTGGATCCCAGTTAATCAAGTTTAGAGTGTCGACAGGGGCTATGCACAAATTACCTGTTAATAAAATTGAGTTTAGAATGACTAGTCAAGGAGGAACCTATGGCAATGAGATAAGATTTCTTCCTGGAGAAGGTGTAGACTTGTTGAATAAAAGTATTGTGGATATAAAAAACCTTGCACAATGATAAGAGGCAAAAAGCATGAGAAATAAAGCATACTGTTGTGAAGATATAAAAGAAACTCTCACAACAAAAACAGAAAAAGGTTTTCATATACACGGCTTCAAAAGAGGTGAAAAGCGCATATATATGCTTGCTTATCTTGCCTGTGACCTTTCAAATCTGCAAGCAGCACTAGAAAATGCGAAAACTGATTTATCACCGATAAGCCAGCAGGCTATTTCTAACTGCCCTTGGTGTGGATCTAAACTTGATAGATTTTATAAAAATAAGTTGGAGATTATACAAAACAAGGATCTAGTGAGTTTGTTGCCACAATGGTTTACCCAGGGCTAATGAAAACAACAAATACTGCAAGAGGATTAACAAAACAGTGAAACTTTGTGTAAGCATCGGTAAACCAATGTTTTACCGATTCGTTTTTTTCCCTAAACTGCTTTATTTAGCTATATCAGTTTTTTGGTAAAAAACCTTTTTGAAATGCGTCACTACAGGGACTCTTACTTATCTTGTCCTTCCCAGAAACACATCCGGAAGTGAGTTTGAGAAAAAATGATGAAAATTGAACGAAATCACTAATCCATTTTCAAGGAGAACGGACAGAAAAAAGACAATTGTTGATTGAAAAAGAAAGAGAGATAGAGCAAAAAGCTGATCGTAAGCCCACTGATCCCATATAAGAAGATAGACAATGAGTTTTAAGACTTTCTGAATGGGATCAAGCAGCTTCTTTCCAAACGTATCGGTGATGTAAGCCACCGACTCTTGGGAGTGCAACAACCTTGGCATTTGGAGAAGGACGAGGAGTCACTTTCCTTAAATTAGGTGTTTGTCCATTCAACTCTAAATGTGTGCGGTCATCGTGATCGTATTCAAGATTCTCTTTCATAAGTCGTCGTAGATGATCCTCATCAAAAATGATGACATGGTTCAAGATCTGATGGTTAACAAACAACTGCATTTAGATCATTTATCCGCCAATCCGAGCAGTTCTCGCACGCGCGAAAAGCCCTCGTGGTCCCGATAAAAAAGATTCATGTTAAGTGGGGCCGGTGCTTGTTTCGCCCATTATAAAATCTCTCTTAAAAGTCGTTCGCATGGGTTTGATTGTCGGCCACAGCCAACATAATCTTAGGTTGATATCGAAATCGCGGGGGCTTCGCAACTCCAAGTGTGACGTACGCATAACCCAACTATCCCAGCCGAACAAACCCGCAAATTTCAAGCGTATCGCAATAAGGAAAGCTCCGGCATATCTTCCAGCTCGTTGCTCGGTAAGGGTCCTACACAACGGCCTCCAGCCACACCTCCACGACTTAAGATTCTAAGGCCTACCCGTCCCAAACACCGGCCAGGCGGCTAAAGGAAAAAGTATATTCCTTAGCTGCTCTTCTTCGTTGTGAACTAACCTCTTGTATTAATTTCCTGAGGTTAAAGCGCCCTTTAGGTACATGTAAATATTGTTTAAAATGGCTTTTTTCTGTGTGGAAGGTAATTTCTCTATTTGCGACATACGCCGGACCATGTTCTTGCCGAAATGTTTCCTTTTAGCGTTGGTGAGGCCAAGAATCTCATCAGATGTAACTTCAAGAACTAAAGCCAATTGGGTGACCATATCGGCACTGATACGCAGCCGCTCTCTCTCGTAGTCTGAGATTAACACTTGGCTGATTCCTATTGGCTTCGCTTACTCAGTTTGAGTGTAACCTTTTTCTTTTCGCAGGCGTGCAAGCCGGGAGCCTATTGTTTCTTTGCTGAGATTAAGTGACTTTAGTTGACACTTCGGTTTCTGTGGCATAACAAACATATTCTACTTCACATTTTACAAAATACGATATTTCAAGTTGATATGCCATAAAACAATGCGATACTTTTAAGCTAGCTCAAAATATAATGAACATTCTGCGTTGCGCTAGAATGCGGCCATAGTTGACTGAAAAGTCTGTCATTGCGCCTCCAATAGGCCCTTTTTGATTCGTGTTTCACCTCCTTTCAGTCTTAGCCATGTTAAAATTGCCTATGGCTTTCCTAACTAACACAAAAATCAATATATTAAAGCACACTTCTCCCTAAATCATACCATCCTGATTGATCTTTCAGGCTGTTCCAGGCCGCCGGGGCAACCAGCGACCTTATTTTTCCTGCCTACTTCTTCTTGATCCGTCCCAATGCCATCCCATTCATCACCATTCATGCCAATGAGACACGCATGGTCACTTTTTCTTCCCCTCGAATCATGTGTTTCTCAAAACCAAAGGACTCATCCAAGCGACTGTTGACTCGCTCTACCGATGAACGTTTTTTGTATCGTTCCTTCCACTTATAACTTGAACGGGCTAATGGCGTAAAGACTCTCCGGTCTGTCTCCATTTTGATTCGCATCGCACTGGCAATGGGACAGGTCTTTTGTCCTTTGCATTCGACCCCATATTGGAGAGCCGGACAACGGTATTTTAAAGTCTCACGTGCTTTCTCAAGGCCTCTTCCTGAACAGAACAAGCCAGGCAATTACCGCGAATGGAATGATCGCCAAAAAAGCAATCACTGTAACAAAGGTTGGAAATTCAGCCAAAATGGTGCTGATGGGGATTCCCAGGAGCACAGTTCCACCGGCTATTAAACCCACCCACACTTGAACACGGCGGTCTGCTTCATATACCTGTTCTGGATGGTATCCCGCCAGGCGGTTCCTTATGAACCCAACCAACATGAAGAGCCCTAAAAAGGCAAAAAAACTGCCCATGAGCACGAAGACATGACTGGCAAGGAACCCCATTGCTCCGGTTAAGCTGGTAAAGTCCAGATCAAAGATACCGGCCAGTTGAATATAAGCCATTGAAAAGCCAACAAAGGTGAACGTGTAGCCTGTAAAGAGCAGCGTATAGCTGGGAGAAATGGAGCAGTCGCTGATGTAACGGTTTTTGACCAAATCATAATAAGCCCAAAAACTGGCCGGAGCAAAAGGGAAAAAACCGGCAATAAGAGGTAGGAGATGGTATAACTCGTGCTCAATCAACTGGCGAAGAGCAAAAGTCGGCAGGATCAAAAACAAAAGTCCTATGATGAGCCACTTTAAGCGACTGTTGATGTAAAAGCTGTTTTGCATGGTACTTCTCTTGTCACCGTAATGAAGTCAATGAATCGACTGTAGGAGTGTATAACGAGTTTAGGGTCAATTCAAGAGTGGTTCAGGATTGAAAAGCGACTTCAAGACAAAACCGACACGCCTCCGCAGAATACGAAAGCCGCTGCCGTCTGGATTCCATATTACCTGCTCGAACAATCCCTTTGGCAAAACATTCCCTTCGCGTGTTTTCTTGCGGCACAATACCCGATCGCGATGGCTGGTATGGCGGCTTACAAGGGTTCAACAACCCCGATGGACCTGAGCTGAATGGGTGCGGCTCCCGGTGGCAGTTTAACGCAATTTGCTCTTTTAACCCTTGCCCAAATGGATCTCAACGGCGTTTGCTCTTTTAACAGTCTGCGTATTTCATGGATGTGCTCACGAGCGTAGTTTTCTCCTAGTTCAACAATAGAGTCAACCTGATCGAAACTCGACCAGAAAATGTGATCGACGGGCAGCTTCCATTTAAGCGGAGCCAGTTCAATTTGAATTTGATCAAGTGTCTTTTGAATCGCCGCATAGGATTTAAGAATGATGGTGTAGCCCGGTGTTTTATCCTCGACTATTTCAATTTTATTGGACACATCAATTGCCAGGATCTCTTTAGCCCCGAACTGGATCAAGGGTCGGACTGGAACCTTGTCGATCCAGCCGCCGTCCACATAGACATTTCCTCCCTCTTTAACCGGAGGGAAAACGCCCGGAATGGAGCAGGAGGCGAGGATGGCCGATCTCAGAGAGCCTTCCACAAAGACCACTTCCCTTTTAACACTCAGGTCCAGGCCTGTGGCGTAAAAGGGAATCGCGGTGTCTTTGAACTCAGCGTCGGGCACCATTGCGTACATGGCTCCTGCCCACTCCTCAAAGGGAATAACCTGGCCGAACGCAATGGACTTACCCAGCAGGATGCCTCTCTTGATTTTCTGTCTGAAGGTTAAGCCCTCTTCATCTGAAGGGGGTATCGATGAGATAGTTGAGCTGGCAAAGTGCTCACTTGCAATGTACTTCCTGACAGCTTCTAAAATGATGTCTGTTTGTTTGTAGAGAGCAAACATGCCCCCGACAAAAGCGCCCATGGAGGAACCGCAAATACTGGCAATGGGAATTTCCTCCTGTTCCAAAACACGCAGCACCCCAATATGTGCCAGTCCTCTGGCCGCACCACCGCCTAAACTGAGATGCAAGCCTTTGGCATTCCTTAAGTCAATCCGGAACGTCACTTCTCACCCGCACTTTTTGGCTACGTAGCTGAGAGCGAGAACTGCAATCAGCAGAAACAGCGTCCAGGGGTTTTTAAAAGCGGAATCCGGTTTTTTCCTGCGTCTGATTTTCATGGACTTTCTATTGAGAATAATCGGGAAACAGACCGGGCAGTATATTTCATCCAGATCCTCTATTTCAAAATCATGTAGCATGTTTTTAGATAGGTGCCCTGAAAAGCTACGCCAGGTTTGCTGGTGTTGTTCACAAACACCATCGCCGCAGTTGCTGCAGGGTGTATCACTTGAAAAACATGCCCCACAGCCTTCTTTTTCGGGCTCTGGCGCTGACGGTTCCACAGGCGACTGGACAAGCTGCTGCCGAAACTCCGAGGAACATATTTCACACCTGTAAATTTTAATACCCGGAACAGGCTGCCTTTCGGCACGTTTCATTTCAGCTTCGCAAAAGGGACAACTGATTTTAATATTCATCCCTCTCTTACGGTTCCTCTTTCAGATCCTTTATTTCTTTGTTTGATAATCCCAGATTGAGCAGGTGATTGGTAGCGCCGGCAATGGATTTCCCCATTTTGGAGCAAATGATGTAACGCTTACACCATGCCTCGATGGCAAGTGCCTTCCAGTAGGCCTCTTTTTCAGGCTCCTCTTCCATGTTCTTTTCATAGAGGTAACCCAGATTATTGGCAGCCTTTCTATTCATGGGATCCTGGAGCAGCCCTTCCTTGTATGCTTCAATGGCATCTTCATACATGCCGCAGCACTCATAGGCTATACCCAGAATATTGCAAATGCTTCCGTTATCGGGCTGTAACTCATAAGCCGTAATGGCCGCCTTGAGCTGACCGTCATTATCACCTATTAACCGGTGGTACTTGGAAAGCCCGATCCACGGTTCTGGATCGTGCGGATCCAGTTCAATGGCATTTTGGAAGTACTTTTTAATGACAGGGCTCTTCTTCTTTTGATGAACATTGATGAAGCCCAATTCCAACCAGGCTCCCACTTGACCGTCATCGATGGCCAGGGCGCGTTTGTAGTGCTTTTCTGCGGCGCCATAGCGGCTCTGTTTGGCTGCCAGTCGACCGAGGTTATAGTAAGCAACAGCGAGTTTAGGCACCAGTAACAGACTGTGTTTCAAATATTGACGAGCCTTGGCATAGTTTTCCTGCTTCATGTACAGATAACCCAGGGCATTGTAGACTTCGGCTTCGATGCGGTTATCGATATCCAGCATGAGGATCTTCCTGAGTTCCGCAATGGCCAGGTCATCCATATCGCTATCCATGAACGCTTCAGCGAGCAGGAAAAAGTTGCCTGGATCAAGAGGGTTGATATAGACAGCCTTGCCAAAATACTTAAAGGCTTCATCGAAATGACCTTGCTCGAACAAAAGCTCTCCCAGGGAGTGACAGGCCCAAACGAAATGGGGTTCAAAATCCAAGGCCATCAGGAAACAGGATTTCGCACTGCTGTAGTCTAATCTTTCCAGGTGGCACAAGCCCTTAAGCCGAACGGCTCGAGCTGATGGGCCGGGCGCATCGATTGCCCGGTCACAGAGATCGAGGCACTTGTCGAAATCTTCACGGGCATGATAGATCTGGGCAAGGACTTCAAAGCTCCGGCTGTCAACATCAGAGAGGTGTTCATCCTCGATGTCTGCCAACAGTTCATAGGCCAGGTCATCTTTTTCCAGGTAAAAGTAGACCAAGGCCAAATTGCGTTTTAGCGGTAAGCTGTCGGGTGAGTCTTTGAGAATGCTTTCAATGATCTCAGCTTGTTTTTCCAGTTCGCGATGCTCGTTTAAGCAGGTGGCCAAAATACGCTCAAATTCTAAATCACAGCTGGTTGAATGGTAGCGGGCGGCATCGTTGGCATATTCAACCGTCAAATCATGCATGGATCGTATATTTAACTGATAGCAGAGTTTAACCGCCAACACCTCATTCTTTGGCTGATTTTCACATTTACTGATTAATATTCTCAATTCGGGGTCAAGCAAATTCAGATTTTTCTTCATATCTATTACCTCTTTTAAGCTGAGAGTCACCAACAAAGCTCCTTAATCGCTTCTGAATGCCTTATTCTATCACTTGTTCACTATTATCGCCATGTTTGATGAAATCTTGAAATTCACCTTATTTCGTACAATCGGAATCCCAAAAGATAGAAGCAAGAGAAAGATCAAAAATGATTTCAATTTTGATTTGAATATATTTTCCTTTCCAGCTGCAGTTCATGGTACAACTAGGGTCACATCTCACGGTATGGTTGCTATGTGAGATGACCTGTTCAATAAACAGTGGATGGCGACAATGGCTCTTGATTTTTTATTTAAGACCTCGAAAGAGGAAGAACAGCCAAAGATTATCGATCGAGCACTGACTGCAAGAAACCCTGTCTTTCTAACTTCTACCAACTATAAACACACTGGTTTCATACTGGATGTTGAAAATCGGCAAATTTATTTAAGTCACGATCTGTCAAGAGATGAGATCTTCAGATATTTCAAGGGGCGCAAGCTTAAAATTCAGATTTCTTCCAACAACTCGCTATATGAAGGACAAACAAGACTGGCAGGACTTGGTATGAAACGCAATCAACATGCGTTGAAGCTGGAGTGGCCCAAAAGCCTTCGCAAGAATGACCCGCGCCAATCATTTCGATTGAGTACCATAGGGTTATCGACTTCAGTCAGCTTCTCATGTGACGAAAGTAATATTTTCACAGGGAGATTAATCGATATCTCAATGAAGGGTGCAGGAATTCGGCCCGATGTCAAGTACAACATCAACGATATTAAACTATCTAACAATATCCCCATTCACACCGATATACGCCTGGAGAACAACTGGTCCATTTCTACCGTATCCAGTGTAAGAAACTTCAACGATGTGAAAATTGGAATTGAATTCGGGGAGCTGGATAAAAAAACGAAGAAAAATCTTTTCAAATACATTCAGGCCAAACGAAAAGAAGAAGAGTACAAAGTACCTGATATTAAACAGCAATTCAAGTCCGAGGCGGCCGAACGCAAGGACTCATCCAAACCCTGCGCTCTTATTTTTGGTCAGAATGAGTGGCAGATTGAGATTTTGGAAAGAGCTTTAAAAAGGCGCTTTGAAGTATTGATTTTTCCACTTAAAGTCAGTGACATCCGCACGAGAATCGAACTGGAAAAACCCGATGTGTGTTTTTTAGAAATTGGAATGAACAGCAAGGAGATCTATCGACGCATGAAAAAAACCATCTCCGTTTTTTCTCACAAAACACCTTTTATGCTCTACACAGAAAACTTGAGTCAAGAGCACTTGAACCTTTATTTCAGTGGCATGCAGGACGCCATAATCGATCTCAAGGACGCTCAAGCCCTGATGACCTATAAAAAAATTGAAAATTATCTGAAACCCCTACAATGAAAAAGAAGAAAAAAATAACCTTCGATCAAGGGCCGCTTACACAATCTGCTTTCACTGAACTGGGAACACTCATTTCGCACAAACAACTTCAAGGAAAAAGCACGCAGAAAGCAATCTGTGAGTCAAACCCAGCTCAAAAAACCAAAGTCAGTCTGCTTATTCGAGAGGAAAAAAGAAAAGGCCAGAAAAATGTCACCTGCATCTATCATCTGGATGAGGATCACAAGAACATCCTGAAAATGATCAAAAAGAAACTGGGTACTGGTGGAACGCTGACAAAAGAGTGCATTTTAGAAATTCAGGGAAAGAAAAAGAAGGAGCTGGAATCCTTTTTCACTAAACTGAATTATCGCTGCCGATAAGATAATCCTTCTTTTTTTCAAAACAAAAACGACGCTTCAACTGGACATCTTCAGTGGGATCGCATTTTTTACGTTTTTATTTAAGTTTTTGCTGTGTACAGTCGAAACAGAGAAAAAGGGGGACATAAACATGAAAGTTGAATACATCAACCCATTTATTGAAGCGACCTTAAAGAGTATGGAGATGATGGCTCAAATTTCCGCCACCAGGGCCAATCTTTCCTTAAAAGAAGATTTAATTACCACTTTTGACATATCCAGTATCGTCTCCTTAAACGGCCAGATAGAAGGCTCTATTATCGTGTCCATGCCGGCATCGCTGGCATGTAAGCTGGCCAGCAATATGCTCATGGAAGAAATCACTCAAATCGATGAAAACGTTCAGGATGCCATTGGAGAAATGGGCAACATCATTGTAGGCGATGCCAGAAGAACGCTGAGGGCCATGAATTTTTCCGTGGATATATCACTGCCCAACATCATCATGGGCAAAGGCCATAAAATCGCAAGAAAACAAAATATTCCGTGTATTGCCATTCCCTTTACCACCGAGTTCGGCAGCTTTGAGGTCAATGTCGGTCTGAAAGATAATATGTAAACCGCTGTTCTACCTGCATGGCTCCATTGAGGGCACCGAGATTATAAAGCGATCAACCGCCGATCAGCAGACAGAAGAGCTTACCTATTCAAACTGAATTCAAACGTTGTACTCCGGGAAGGATTCCTGCTGTCCTGCGACCCTATTGTGTTTTATACCCCAATGGCATTTCAAAAACCTCTGATGGTATTGCCGTCTTTTTATTGGAAACCAGGTCAATGCTCATGAAGCCCAATTCTTTTTTGCCATCGGGCTGGAATACTTTCACAGAAAACGATACGGGTATGCCCTTTGGAACCGTTCCGCCGAAAGCCTTTTCCAGGGCTTGATTGGTCAGCAACTCGAGCAGACTCTTGCCCTCATCTGTTTGACTGGTTTTGGAGATCCAGATCGTCAACTCAATGATCCCATCCGGCTGGGTCATTCTGGTTTGATACACATCGCAAGAATGAGCACCTTTTCGCTCCACGGGCGGCCAAGCCTTTGTAAAGACCACATCTTCGGGATCGGCTTCAAAGGGGACTTCACGAACAGTCGTGTTCAAGTGATTAACTTCGTATCTTTTCCTCTTGTCCAGATCAATGTAGGTTGAAATCTCATTGCCGATATCGCGTCTTAAATTGGAACCTTCCACCCATATTTTATAGTAAGTGACAAATCCGGCTTGGCCTGGTTGAGAAGCCTGTTCCAGTTTGTATTCAAAAATGTAACCGCTCCAGACGGTCAAAATCAGGATTTGCGGGAAAATCATCATAATCAGCCTACTCCATCTTGTTTATTTAAACTCAAACGAGAAAATCGATCCCCTTTTTAAAAAGATAGGTCAAAGCGATAATTCCACCCATCGCAACACCTATCCAGACCAAACAACCCAGATAATGTCTCAGTTGGGGACGCGTGGATTCTGCTGAAAGTTTTGCATTCAGTACGGCATCGTCACTTAGAGAAGAGGGAGCTGGTTCTCCCTCTTCCGATTCCAGTCGTTGGCCATCACTTACTGCTTCTTCACTTGAGTTATCTGCCTGCAGGAGTTTAAACAGATCGTCTTTTTCACCATCTGACAGATTGGCCAGCATCTTTTTCAGTTTTTCTGGGTCTTGTTTCAACTCATCACCTCTTCTCAATCCTCAAGGGCCTTACGCACAAACTTAATTTTGAAAACAGACATCAACAGAGGCAACAAAATGACAGAAAACAGCCAGCAGTAGAATACACCGAGAATGGCTGATAGCCCCAGACTTCTGAATCCACTGTAGTCCGCAAGAAAAAGCGAACTAAACCCGAAGACCGTTGTCAGCGATGTCAGGGTCACTGCTTTTGCGGAGGACACCATCAGCTTGATAATTGACTGATTGGTGCGATGCAGGTATTTCTCGACTATGTGAATGCCATCGTCAATGCCTATTCCTATAATAATGGGTGTAGCAACAAAGTTCAGTAAATTGATGTCAACCCCCATGACCACCATGGTTCCAAGCATCCAAATCACACTTGTTGCGAGTGGAGCCAGTGTTAAAACAACGAGAGACAGTTTCTTGAAATGGAAAATAAGAATACCGATAACCAAGAGCCCGGCAATTAAAGTGGTAAGGTTAAAAGAGTCGTGCACCAGCCTTTTTATTTCATCTGAAATGGTCTGTATACCCGTCACAAATGCAAAATGACTGCCTTCATTCGGCATGACTTCAAGAATGCGATCGACGACCTTGTGAGTCAGTGCCTTTTCCCACAGCCCTTTGCTGGGGTAAACATGAATAATTGTTTTGTAGAGTCCATTCCCGAATGTCAGGAACTGTTTTACCATGACACTTTCTCCAGCCAGCACGTCCTCAAGGGAAACGGGTGTTTCATCTTCGATTCCTGCTGTCAGATACTTGATGTAGTTCTGGTTTTCCGCAGTATACACGAACCCCTGTTGAGCGAGGGCCTTTTTGAATGACTCCTCAACTTCTCCTTTGGCAATGCCGCCTTCTTTCAAGGTCTGAATATTTTTTACCTGATATTCCGGGTTCTGCAGGAAAGATAGCAGCGAGTCATATCGGGCAACTAAACCCTCCTGTTTCAGTTGATAGAGCACGGGAATCACCTTATCGTGCAGTTCGTACAGTTCCTCTTCATTTTGAGCATTTAAAACAAAAGTCAGGGACCTCAGACTTCCTCCAACCTTGTTGGTAACCTCGCTCTGAAGCTGAATGGCCGGATTGGACTGTGCCCGGATACTTCGAATATCGGAATTGAACTTCAGATGAAAGGCGTGGTAAGTGAAGATAATTGTAGCTGTCATTAAAAAGGACAAGACCAGTTTTTTATTCAAAAAGCAAAAATGGAGCAGAGGCCCAATTTTAAAGTCCCACTGTTCTCTGATCCGATGATTCTTATTTCTTCTGAAGCGTTCCCTTATGAACAGCATCGAGGGAAGAAGTACGAACATTTGAACCAGACAGAAGAAGATGCCTATAGCTGCCAGCAAGGCAAATTCACGCATGCCGCTGAATTCGGTAACCGTCATAGCCAGGAAGGCCAGAGCAGTGGTCAGCCCTCCGGTAAGTGTTCCTATTCCGGTTTCAACCAGAGCTTTTTCTACCGCAACCTCAACTGTCTCCCCTCTTTTTCGCTCATCCAGGTAACGGGAAAAGATATGAATGGCATAATCAATTCCCAAACCGACAATGACAGCCGAAAAGGTCGCTGTCAGAAAATTCAATCTACCAAATAACAGGTAGCCCGCGCCGAGTGTCCAGATTTCCGCCGACAAGAGCGGAATCCCAACATAGAAAACGGCCATGGGACGCCGATAAGCGACAATAAACAACAGCAGAACCATTGAAAACGAACCGATGAACATGCTGATAACATCTCCCCGAATGGTCTCATTCTCATGGGCGGTAATGGGGTGCGCACCGGTTAAGTGAACCTGGAGGAAATTGAGCGGATTGATCCCTTCCTCCTCTTCATAGACCTCAGCTGTCCTGATGATCATGTTTTCCAGGAATTCGGTAATAGCGACCGAAAAACCCACATTCTCAGGACTCTTTTTCGGGCGTGCAAGCAGAAGCAGCATTTGATGATCCTGGCTCAAGAGGTAGCCTTCCGATAGATCAAGCCGATAATTTCCCGTTATTTCGGATTTGTAAGGTGTCACTAAGTCCAGCAGACCGAGCGGGTCTTTTTCAATCAGCGTCTTAATCGCAAGCCCTGATGCCAAATTCTGGTAATTCTGCCTGACTTGATGAACGATCCCATCGGGTGAGAGCCGCATAATCAACTGAGGCATTTGATCGGGTGGTAGAAATTTCGGAACGTATTGAATGTATGATTCCCAATCGGAGTACTCCACTCGTTCAAACAAGTTCCCGTGAATCCACTGCAAATAAGTATCAAACTCGGGATGTTCACGCACTTCCTCGATAAAAATATCCGCAAAGTTCTGCGCGCTCTCCATATCCTTGGGGGCCAAATTAATTGCAACTATCAAATTGTCCACTAAATTGAAATCTCGAACGGTTTCCTCAAAGCGTGCCACAACCGTATTGTCCAGGGGCAAGAGGTCCTGAATAGTCGTTTTTTGCTCCAGATTGAGGGCAAATTTGCCAAAGACCAGTGTCACAACGAAAAAAACAATGGAGATGGGAACATGAAAACGAGCCACAGCGCGAGCCAGCATCGTCAAGATTTTTTGACTCAGATGTTGCTTTAAGGTTGCTTTACTCACATTTCCTCCACCAAACTGGAAATAACGCAAGGCACAGTCTCGTAAGACACCGTTATCTCCTACTACCCGTAATGTTTATATCTGTATTGTAACAATTGAACAATCGATTCTATGACCGCCTGCCGTTTACCGCAAAGACCATCTCTTTTCTGATTGACAAGAGGTCAGCGACCTGCTTCTATACAATCCGGCACTTCAACCAGACTCGAACAGATAAGTCTATCAGAATTCGCTAAAAATACGATTAGAAATTAACGCAAAAGAAGGGTGACATTAAAGATGAACCAAATGATCAATGCCAGGGGAAATTTAGAAAGAATGCCGAGCACTTTGCCAATCGTGGCACCAGTTGCGGGAACAAGTGAATCCTTGCAGGGTGCCAGTGATCCTCCTGCCTCTCCAATCCAGGCACCGAGAAAAGTCCCGATGATTGCTCCGATAATGGATCCAATGATGGGAAAGGGAATCATGACACCGAACAAGGCCCCGGCAATTCCTCCGAGAATGGAGCCAATCATGCCGCGTCTGGTACCGCCGAATTTTTTCACTCCCAGCACACTCGCCAGATACTCCAGTAATTCACCCAGGATAGCCAGCAGAATACAGCACACAAAGACCCAAAGACCGAAGGTCGGTCCATCCTGTTCGGGTACCAGCCATCGATCCAGATACTGAAGAATACCCGCAAGTAAAATCATGATCCAATTGCCGGGCAGTCCAATTACGGTTAGAAACAGACATCCGGTGGAAAGCAGAATAAACAAGACGATTGAAATAATGACGGCAGCCAGCAACACAGTTCCTTTAAATATGTTTATCCGAACGCAACCTCAAAGCCAACGAACTTTTCCATTATACGGGGAACGCATGCGATAGTTCCCGCCAGAATGCAATTTCTTCTACCAAGTCGTTCAAAAAGTGAACTTCACTTGACACCCATCACAGACGGTGTTAAGACCTCAAGTATCTTGTGCCGGTTGGCATGAAATGGAGTTCGAACACACCCTCCCACGGAGTTCTCAAAATATGAAAAGCAAGGAACGGGACCTACTCAGACTCGCTGTTCCAAACATGCTCTCCAACTTAACCGTTCCCCTGGCCGGACTGATCGACACGGCCCTTCTCGGGCATCTGGATGAGATTGTCTATTTAGCGGGTGTCGCACTGGGAAGTATTCTGTTCGATTTTCTGTATTGGCTTTTCGGCTTCTTCAGAATGTCCACTACCGGTCTCACGGCCCAAGCACTGGGCCGGGGTGACAAGCAGGACCTGACCATCATTCCCGTCAGGACGTTGCTGCTTGCCCTGACCATCGGCTGCATCATCCTTTTACTCAGTCAACCCATTTCTGTATTTGGTTTTGGCATCCTGGATGGAACACCTGATGTCATTCAACAGGGCAAACACTATTTTTCTGCCCGCATTTGGGGTGCACCTGTCGTCCTCATGAACTTCTCCATCCTGGGCTGGTTGTTGGGCATGGGTAAAGGCAAACGCATCCTGACCCTGTCGGTGGTTGCAAACGGCAGTAACATCATCCTGGATTACCTGTTCATTTTCAAGTTCGGCTGGGGAAGCAAGGGTGCCGGATATGCAACCATGATCAGCCAGTATGTGATGTTCGCTTTCGGTATGGCCTATGCTCTTCCCCATATCATGGCGAACAAAAAGGTCATTAGCTGGCGGAGGCTGTTCAATAAGGATGAATTGCGAAAAATGCTTTCCCTCAACAGGGACATCTTTATAAGAACCCTGACCTTAATTGCCAGCTTCTCCTATTTCACCAATGCAAGTTCGGCTATGGGTACCCTGATCCTGGCCGCCAACACAATCCTGCTCAAGGTCATTTCCATTTCTTCCTACTTCATCGACGGTCTGGCTTATGCCGTGGAAAGCCTGGCTGGTCGTCACAAAGGGGCCGGAGAAACCCGTCAGCTTCATTCAACGATTCAAACCGCATTGCTCTCAAGTGCAGGTATTGCTGTCTTTTTCTCGGCACTTTTCATTCTCATGCCTCAACCGCTCTTTAAGCTGCTAACCAATCAAACAGAGGTACTCGCTGAATTGTTCAGGCACAGATTCTGGCTCTTGCCAGTTATGCTGCTGGGCAGCTCTGCCTATATTTGGGACGGCATTTTTTTGGGTTTATCGGAAGGCAAAATCCTGCGAAACTGCATGCTCTTCAGCGCTCTTGTTTTCTATTTCCCACTGGCACTGCTCTCCAGCAACATGAAAAATGTCGATCTGCTGTGGCTGAGTATATCGCTGTTTATGGCGGCCCGCACGATCACGCTCTGGATCCACTATCAGAAAAGGAAAATTTTAAAAGGACACTCAATCGTGTGATACCACCTAAGCAGATACGTGAGAATACGCAACTTCCTTCACCGGCAGGAACAGCACCCGGAAATCAGGCATTGTCTGTAGTACGACTCTGCGGGAAACACACCGCAGGAACGGGGATTAAAAGAGCGGATTGCATTGAAATCACAGAATCTGTCTTTCCAAAGCTGTCAGGAATGTCAAATCCTGTGCCACAGGGTTGCAACCTCTGTTACAATCTCCCTGTCAACAAAAGGAGGAGTTTATGCAGATAACCAGTTCATTTGACGGCGGCAATATTGAGTGCGTTCAACTTGAAAGTGAAAAGGACATTCAACTGAAGGTCAGAAAAGACAGTCAATCGGAGTTTTTCCAGTGGTTCTATTTTCGCTTAACCGGAGCATACAGGAAGGACTGCCGGCTGCGCATTCTCAACGCCGGTCAATGCTCCTATCCAGAGGGTTTCGAGGACTACCGTGCAGTGGCCTCCTACGACCTGGAAACCTGGTTCAGAGTTCTCGCGTCCTTCGACGGTGAAGTGCTCACCATCGAGTACACCCCACAGCTCGACGCCATTTACTTTGCCTACTTTGCGCCTTATTCCATGGACAGGCATGCCCACCTCATTTCAAGCTGCCTCGTCTCAACCCGTGTTGAATATGAAAATCTCGGTCACACACTCGATGGTCAGGACATGGATTACTTGCGCGTTGGCAAGCCAGGTAAAGGAAAAAAACAATGCTGGGTCATGGCGCGTCAACATCCGGGTGAAACCATGGCGGAGTGGTGGATGGAGGGTTTTCTGGAAAAGCTGCTGGACGAGAACGACCCCGTCTCCAGGAAACTGCTGGAAGACTGTGTCTTCCACGTTGTACCCAACATGAACCCCGACGGGAGCAGACGAGGCAACCTCAGAACCAACGCCAGCGGAGCGAACCTCAATCGAGAGTGGATGGAACCCAGCCTGGAACACAGCCCGGAAGTTTACGTTGTGCGCGAGAAAATGCGACAGACAGGAGTGGACTTCTGTCTCGATGTTCACGGCGATGAAGCACTGCCCTATAATTTCATCAGCGGCTCCTACGGCGTACCCTGTTGGTCCGAGGAACTGGAACACCAGCTGGACGTCTTTCTGGAATCTCTTTGTGCCGCCAACCCCGATTTTCAAACAGAAAGGGGATACACCAAAGACAAACCCGGTGCGGCCAATCTCCAGATTGCCAAGAACTATGTGGCTCAGCATTTCCAATGCCTCTCCATGACACTTGAAATGCCCTTTAAAGACACCACCGCAACACCGGACCCCGTTTTTGGCTGGTCTCCGGCGAGATGCAAGCACCTGGCCTCTGCTGTCATTGACTCCATAGCGAGGGTTTTGCCTTTCCTTTAAACCCGAAAAACACACTTGCTCCATAGCGATCCAGATCTTTCTTTACATTTTCAAAACACCATGGATGGGAGATCCAAGAATGAACCTTCAACGAGATGGGAAAGCTGCAAAACCATATCAAATCAGGCAACTTCGTGCAGCACTTTTAAAGCTAAACAGCACAACAAGGACAAAACCGGAATGAATATCGACAAGTATGATGATCACGTAACTTGGTCAGAAAAAGATCAAGTGTTTATCGGAAGAGTTACCGAATTTCCTTCTCTTGCTGCACATGGAAGCTCATTAGATGGAGTCCTTTATGAAATTCACCAAGTTGTGGGAATGGTACTGGAAGAACTTAAAGAGACAGGATAATTCTGATTCAAGAGGATTCTAATCCTTGACCTAGGGAAACAGCATAACCCAAAAGCCATCAGATTAGGGGTTTTGAGAATTTTATTCCGTCTGAGAACACAGATTAACCAAACTCTTTCGATCTTGACAGCATGGAGTACAGCATTCTCCACTTTTGCTTTTGGACGCGCAATTCCGCTTTCAATTCCAGGTACTGCATCTTTAGTTGCGTTTTCTCCCATTTTTCCTGGAACTCTGCCTTTTTGAGCTGGACCCACTCTTTTTTAAACTTGGAGAAGGCCACTAGAGCTTCTTGGAATTGGACATAACTATCTTCAAGACTGAGTTTCAAATTAGCTGGAGCAAATCCCTGTTCCAGACACTGAACTGTTCGAAGATACTGCATTCTTAAACGCGCCTTTTCTATTCTGATTTTCGGTGTTTTCCTCAGCTTACTCGTTAAGCCTATGTAAGAAAGCCCCCATATGAACCACTTAGTGGGGTCGAAGTGAAACCATTTGATTCCGTTTCGATAATCGCATTGAAAGCAATGGTGATAGTTGTGATAGCCCTCGCCATAGGTGAGGAAGGCCAGAACCATATTGTCTCTCGATGAGTTTTTCTCTGAGTAGGACTGTTTACCAATGATATGGGCCAGGGAGTTGATGAAGAAAGTGAAGTGATGATTGAGGATGATTCTGAAAAGCCCTGCGAGCAGGAAAACGCCCCACAGGTCGCCGTGCAACCAGCCTATGAATATCAGCAAAACGCTGTTTCCCAAAAGAGCCAGCATCAAATAGTTCCTATGCTGCCACATGACAACGGGATCGCGCTGAAGGTCTTTGACATTGGAGAAATCCTTTTCTCCACGGTGATAGTCTCTGAGGATCCAGCCCATGTGAGAGTACCAGAAGCCCTTTTTAGCTGAATAAGGGTCCTTCTCGTTATCGTCGACATATTTATGGTGCCGACGGTGATCGGAAGACCAAATGAGAATGGAATTCTGAAGACCACATGCACCGAGAAAGGCCAGAAATACGCGGACAACGGGATGCGCTTCATAGGATCGATGAGACCACAGTCGATGGTAACCTGCGGTAATGCCCAATCCGGTGAGAACCAGGAAAAGAAAGAACATCGACCATTCAAAGGCATCGTATCCATTCATAAAGGCATATGCCGGAATGAGAATGATGCTGAAAGCAGGTAAGGCAAGAAGAACAATAGCATTCAACCAGATAACCGGTGGTTTTTTCACGATATCCCCCAAAGATTTGCTCAAGCGTATTGTATTATTCTACAAGTAAATGAGCAACGCAAAATAAATCACAACCTTAAAATGTTCACGCTCCTTTTTAGCACATGATTAGATCCAACCAGGCAACCCAATTTTTACTCGAAAAAAATGTGCTGCAAACAGGTGAAACGGCATCCCTGTCTCTCAAGGTGACAATCTCTATAAAAATACAGTTCTTAGCCAAAAGAGGGGATAAAACTCTTTAACAAGTTAATTTTAAGATTTCAAGCAAAAATGAGTTGAGAGTTGCTTTTTGCAGAATTATTCACAGTTCTTACTGTAACTCCATCGCCCAGTCCTCTCGGCAGTCCAACCTCCATTCAGCTCGATTTCCTGAAGTTTAAACCGAAAAATGAAGTTGTCCAAGTTGAACTGCATTTTTTGGCTTGAACAGAAACTTTTTCCATAGATTACCTGCCTGTCATTGACAAGAAGCAGGTCAGCGTCTATAACGCAGTAATCTAGGAGGAATAGCATGCCGTTTGAAAATGAGTACATGGAACAACGTCACCAAAACAGACTTGAGATCGAGGAAATGGGAATCCAGCCCTATCCCGTGCAATCTAAACGAACGCACACCATCGCAGAACTTCTGTCTGCCTTTACCGGGAAAAGCAAAGAAGAACTCGAGGCTGAAAAGGTAGAAGTAGCCATTGTGGGCAGACTGATGTTGAAGAGAGATATGGGAAAAGCGTCTTTTGTTCACCTGCAGGACGGTTCCGGACGCATCCAGATTTACATCCGTAAAAATGATGTGGGAGATGCGCAATTCAACCTCTACAAGAAAATCGATTTAGGCGATTTCTTTGCCGTAAGGGGACATTTATTCAAAACGCGCACTCAGGAGTTGACGGTCTATGTCAAAGAGCTGACCTTTCTTTCCAAAGCCTATCGTCCCCTGCCGGAAAAATTTCACGGCCTGACGGATACAGAAACCCGTTACCGCCAGCGTTACCTCGATTTAATTGCCAACCCGGAAGTAAAAGAGACCTTCCAGATGCGAAGCAAGATCATTCAAGCTGTACGCACCTTCATGCACGACCGCGATTACCTGGAAGTGGAAACACCCATGATGCACCCCATTCCCGGTGGTGCGGCCGCCAAGCCCTTCATCACCCATCACAACACCCTGGATATGGATCTCTACCTGCGCATTGCACCTGAGCTCTATCTCAAACGGCTGATCATCGGCGGTATGGAGCGTGTCTTTGAAATCAATCGCAACTTCAGGAACGAGGGCATTTCAAAACAGCACAATCCCGAATTCTCCATGATGGAGTGGTATCAAGCCTATGCCGACCTGCGTGTCATGATGGAAATGACCGAGAACCTTATCAAGTACGTTATCGATCAGGTTCACGACACCAAGATGCTGCCCTACGGTGAACACGTCCTCAATTTCCAGGTACCTTTTGTCAAAATGACCTTGCGGGAAGCTATCTGTAAATACAGTTCGCACACCATGGAACAGCTCAACCATCCAGAAGAGCTGATTGAAATTGCCAAAACCCTGAACATTGAAGATCCGGAAAAAATCCCCTACGGTTATCTGTTAACCGAAGTGTTTGAACAAATTGCCGAACCGCACTTGATTCAGCCCACATTCATCACAGAATACCCTGTCGAGGTTTCTCCTCTCACCAAGCTCATTCCGGGTCAGGACCAGTTTGTCGACCGCTTCGAGTTCTACATGGCCGGCATGGAACTGGCCAACGCCTATTCCGAGTTAAATGATCCCATTGATCAGAGAGCGCGATTTAAAGATCAGCTTGAACAAAGAGAAAGAGGTGACGACGAGGCTCAGGTCTTCGACGAAGACTTCCTGACAGCCATCGAACACGGTATGCCTCCCACGGGCGGTGAGGGTTTGGGCATCGACAGACTGGTCATGATTCTCACCAACTCGCAAACCATCAGGGATGTCATCTTATTTCCGCAAATGCGAACGGTTGACTGATTTTGAAATTTGAAGCTTTCGTCGCACGGCGATATTTGAGTGCCAAAAGGAAGCAGGCCTTTATCGGCGTGATTTCTCTTATCACCTTTTTGGGCATTGTGATTGGTGTGATGGCCTTGAACATCGCTCTGGCCATTCACAACGGCATGCACAACGCCTTCATGTCATCGCTGATAGGTGAGACAGGCCAATTCTACATTTTGCCCAACTCCCACGATCAGAATTTCTTTAACGATAACGATCTGGCTGAGCTGACCGACATCTTCCAACAGGTTCCCTCCTATCAAAAGCACTCGGTTTTGCACACGGAACCCAGCATGTTTCTCTCCGGTAACAACAGCACGTTCTTCGGACACACCAAGGGTATCGACCCCGCCCGGGAAAAAGACATGTCCTCACCCGTCAATAGCATGGAGTTTGGTTCGCTGGACGATTTAAAACCGGCTCCCTTGAATTCCGATCAACGCGTCCGACCTGGAATCATCCTCGGTTGGGACATGGCCCAAACACTCGGTGCCCAGCCCGGAGACGTTATACGCGCCTTCTTCCTGAAAATCAGTTCACCGGGATTGGCGACCCGAGCACCCCAATTCAAGTCCAGGAAGTTTCGCGTTGTGGGGATTTTCAAGTCGGGCAAATCGGAATTTGACACCTATAACGCGTTCATTCATATCGATGAAATGGAACGCGTTCTCAATCTCAAAGGCGTAGGGGTGGTTCAAGTCAAACTGCGTGATTCCAGATACATGGACGAAGCCAAGGCCATGCTGCAAAAGGAACTCCCGCTTTGGGCCCGTCTGGTGGATATGCGGGAGGTCAACGCTAAACTGCTGAACGCCCTGGCTCTCGAAAAATGGGGAACCACTCTGATTGTCTCGCTCATCATCATGATCGCGGGTTTGAACATGATATCGGCCTTGATCATGATGGTCATGGAAAAACACCGCGACATTGGCATCATGCGCGCCATTGGCGCAAGCAGGAAACAGATTATCGGTATCTTCCTTCGCCAGGGTATGACTCTGGCCGTTAGGGGAACCATCGTGGGCACGGGTCTGGGTGTTGCCATTTCAGAGATTGCCGATCGGACCAAGTTGATCCAGGTTGACAACGATGTCTACGAAGTGCTGCATTACCTGCCGTTTCAGGTTCATTACCTGGAAGTGCTGGCCGTCGCGGCGGGTTCCCTTTTGATCGCGTTCATGGCTTCGCTTTACCCCGCATTTCAGGCTGGTTCACTGGACCCGGTAGAAGCGCTGAAGTATGAGTGAGGATTCATGAGTTTACTTTCAATTCAAAATCTGTGGAAATCATTTCAAAGCGGACCCAAAACACTGCGTGTGCTTAAAGGCGTTTCGTTTAATTGCCAAAAGGGAGAACTTCTGGCCGTGATGGGACCATCCGGATGCGGTAAGACGACCCTGCTCAACCTCATCAGCGGTCTTGATGCCAGTGACAAGGGCAGCATTGTGTTTAACGGAGTGGATCTGGTCCCCAATAAAGACACGGAGTGGGATCAATTTCGATGTGAGAATTTGGGCATGGTGTTTCAATTCAACCAGCTTCTACCCGAGTTTACTGCCATGGAGAACGTCGCTCTGCCTGCGCTGATCCGGGACAGGAAACGCTCTATAGGGGATCGCGATGTACAGGAAAGAGCCGAGAACCTTCTCTCCAGTCTGGGACTGTCAGAGAGAACACACCACCGGCCAGCTCAACTCAGTGGCGGCGAACAGCAGCGGGTCGCCATTGCCAGAGCGGTGATCAATTCACCCAGTCTCCTGCTGGCAGATGAACCAACCGGCTCTCTGGACCAGGAATCGGGTCTTCGTGTCTTTGAAATGATGCGTCAACTGCAACAGGAAATGGGTTTTGCCTGTTTAGTCGTCACACATAATCGAGAGTTGGCAGCTATGTGTGATAGAATAATCGCCCTTGAAAACGAAACCAGCTGAGCTGGTTTGCCCGGGAGGCCTAATCATGTTTGAACGCTACACTGACAAAGCTCGAAGAGTTCTTTTCTTTGCTCGATACGAGGCAAGCCAATATGGCGCCATGACCATCACAGGAGAACACCTGTTACTGGGTCTCATACGCGAGGGCGAACGCACCTCCATGAGCATGATGGAGCAGGCTGGCGTCAATATAAGGGAGCTGAAGCAGAGCATTCTCGAAGAGGGAACCCCTCAACCGTCGGCGGTTTCTTCTGAAGAGATCCCTTTAAGCGAAGAAGTCAAGCGCATTTTGCATTGGTCCGTTCAGGAATCGGTCGCGCTGAACCACCGGCATGTGGGCGTGGAACACATTCTCCTTGGGATCCTCAGGGATGACCACGCGAACGCCTCCAACATTCTCAGACAAATGGGCATGGACATCTACTCAGCCAAAGAAACCCTGCTGGAAATACTCAAAGAAGACAAAATCGAGAAAAAGAAAAAGGAACATCCCCTGCTGTCTGAATTCAGCAGGAACCTCTCTGAACTGGCAGAGCGAGGCGCTTTTGACCGCTTAATCGGTCGCAACAGTGAAATTCAGCGCATCATTCAAATTCTATCCAGACGCAGAAAGAACAATCCCATCCTCCTGGGTGAACCGGGAGTCGGTAAAACCAGTATTGTAGAGGGCTTAGCACAAAGGATCGTCCAAGGCAAGGTGCCAATCGGTCTTTCCGATAAACGCCTTTACGCTCTGGATCTTTCACTGGTTGTGGCGGGTACCAAGTACCGGGGTCAATTTGAGGAGAGGCTGAAATCCATCATCAAGGAGGCCTCGAGAGACAGCAGCGTCATCCTGTTTATCGATGAAATTCACAGCATCATCGGCACGGGGGCGGCCGAAGGCTCCCTGGACGCGGCTAACATCCTGAAACCGGCTCTCAGCAGGGGCGAAATTCAGTGTATTGGATCCACAACCCACAAAGAGTTCACCAAATACATTGAAAAAGACAGGGCTTTGGTGCGCCGCTTTCAATCGGTAGATATTGTCCCGCCCACCGAAGAAGAAGCCACGGAAGTGCTCTTTGGGTTGAAAGACCACTACGAAGCCTATCACCGCGTTCATTACGAAGAGGAATCACTGCATTCGGCGGTCTATCTCTCCAACCGGTACATCACCGACCGCTCTCTGCCCGACAAGGCCCTGGACCTGATGGACGAAGCCGGAGCCATGGTGAAACTCTCAGGCACTCCAGACACTTCAACCATCAGGGAACTGGAACGGAAACTGGCAAAAGTCATTGAAGAAATGAATGAAGCCGTCGCCAAGAAAGATTTTGAGCGAGCCGTTATCTTGCGTGAATACGAAAACAAACTCAGGGAGCGCATTGAAAAAGAGCGAAGCCACATGGCTGACCGCAAAGAAATTCCTCATGTGATTTCATCCGATGTGGAAAAGGTCGTCAGTGCCTGGACAGGCGTACCGGTGACCGCTCTCCAGGAAAAGGATCGTCACAAACTCGCCAGAATGGAAGAGTGGCTAAAAAAGTTCATCGTAGGCCAGGACGATGCCGTTTCAGGTGTCAGCCGAGCCATCCGAAGAAGCCGAACCGGTCTCAAGAACCCCAATCGCCCCATGGGCAGCTTCCTGTTTCTGGGCCCCACAGGTGTTGGCAAGACCGAATTGAGTAAACAGTTGGCGGCTTTCATGTTCGGAGACTCCAAGTCACTGGTCCGGTTTGACATGTCCGAGTTCATGGAAAAGCATTCGGTCTCTAAAATGATCGGCTCACCTCCGGGCTATGTGGGCTTCGAGGAGGGTGGCCAGCTTACCGATCGCATTAAGCGCAATCCGTATTCCATTGTTCTTTTCGATGAAATAGAAAAAGCCCATCCCGATCTGGTGAACATTTTACTGCAGATTTTTGAAGACGGTCAGGTAACGGATGCGTTTGGCAATGATATTGACTTCAGAAACACCATTATCATCATGACCAGCAATGTCGGCTCCAAGCAAATTATTTCCGAAAAGCCGCTCGGTTTGACCGGCAACAGAAAAAGTATCGACAAAGACATGAAAACGGAAGCCATGCGTGAGTTGAAACGCTTCTTCCGTCCCGAATTCATCAATCGAATCGATGAGATCGTTGTTTTCAACAAACTCACAGAGGAGCACTTGAGAGATATTACAAGCTTGCTGCTGGACGAGCTGAACGAAACACTGGCCCGAAATCATCTGAAAGTCATCCTAAATGAAGAAGTTTATCAATGGTTCCTTGACTTGACGCAAAAAGATAGGCAATATGGTGCCCGACCTTTACGCCGAATTATCCAGCGGCGAATCGAAGATCCGCTGGCAGAGGCAATCGTAAAAGCGGAAAGCTCGTATAAAGGCACTGTTCATGTATCCATGAAAGACGGTAAGATTGATCTTCGCCTTGAAGCACAGGAAGAACAACCGTCAAAAGACCATGAACCGGAGGAAATTGAATGCAGTTCATAAGCCGGTTTTTACTTACTGGTTGTTTCATTTTAAGTTCTGTTCTGGCTCTCGGGCAGGAAAAAATCGTCAAAGAAATTCGTATTTCGGGAAATCAGCGCACTTCCAAAGACACCATTCAATACCGGATTTCCACGGCTGTTGGAGAGCCTCTTGACCCTCAGACAGTAACAAAAGACATCAAGGAACTGTGGCAGACAGGCTTGTTTGAAAACATCTCCGTACAAGCTACCGAACTGGGAAACAATGAAATTGCTCTGGTCTACATTTTCAGGGATCTTCCCCTTGTGGTTGAAGTAGACTACAGAGGCAATAAAAAACTCGGCAAGAGCTCCATTAAAGATAAAATTGATGAGGAATTCCTGACAATCGAAGAAGATACTCCTCTCAATTACAAAAAGGTCAACGCGATCAGAGTCTTAATCAAGCAAATGCTCGATGACAAAGGCCTGAGATACGGCAGGGTTGATTACACGCTGGAGCGCATGGAAACCGGAACGGCACGCGTTGTTTTTAATATATACGAGGGAAGTAAGGTCCGCATCTACGACATCAAGTTCGATGGTGTTAAGGAGTTCTCCCAAAAAAAGTTGAAACGAACCATGAAAAAAACCAAGGAACACTGGATGTTCTCATGGTTAACCCAACATGATATTTTCAATCAGGAAAAATACGGCGAAGATCTCGAAGAGTTAAAAAAGCTCTATTGGGAAAAAGGTTACAAGGATGTTTATATTGGCGAACCTGAAATGAACATCGAAAATGTAACGACACAAGAACAAAAGAAAAAGAACCTGGAGCGTCTGGCCAAACACCGACAGCCAAAAGAAGATCTTCGTATGGACTTAACCATTCCTGTCTTTGAGGGGCAGCGATACACCATGGGTGACATCGCCATTGAGGAAAACACCATCTTCCCCGATGCGATCTACCTCGGTATGTTCCCACTCAAGCCGGGTGATGATTACGATCTGGGCCTGATCAACGAGTGGATTACGTCTCTTGAAGAAATTCACAATAACGCCGGCTACCTCAACTTCAATATTCGTCAGGACACAAAGATCAGAGGCGACCATATTGTGGACGCCACCTTTGTTGTCGCTGAAAACGCTCAGATCTATGTCAATAAAATCAGCTTCGCAGGTAACACGACCACTTTAGACAAGGTACTGAGAAGAGAGGTTTTCCTGAGAGAAGGCGATGTTTTCCGACTTCAACATTTCAGGAACTCACTTCTGCGTATCAACCAGCTCGGGTTCTTCGATGTATCGCGAGAAAACCCTGACATCAAGTTCCTGCCCAATGAGGACAAGGTCAATATCACCATCAAAGGTCAGGAATCCGGCGTCAACGAGCTCAACTTCGGACTTGGCTACAACGAATATGCCGGAGAAAATGGTTTCTTCAGCTTTTCAACACTCAATTTCATGGGAAAAGGCGAAACACTGAAAGTTCAGGCGTCTCTGGGAGCTATCGCCAACACTTACGACATTACCTTTACGGAGCCGTGGCTCTTCGATAAACCCAGAGGACTCACGTTCCGTCTGTTTAACACCAAAGCAAATTATCCCGGTTTCCGTCAGGAACAAAGCGGCCTTCAAGTTGGGTTCTCCTTCAGACCATCCACATGGACCAGTTACCATGTTTCCTATAAATTCCAGGAAATCAGTATTCCCAGTGTTCCGTCATTAACTTTTGAAAGCTATGAAGACCGATTGACATCTTCTATCAGTCAAACTATCCGGTACGATATAACTGATCACCCCTTTTTCCCCACCAAAGGTATTAAAACCTTCTACAGTCTTGAGTTTGCCGGTTGGGAAATGGGTGGTGACAGTTTGTTTCACTCCTCAACTGCGGGTTACACCCAATACTTCAAAGCTTTTAAGGAGACTTTCTTTGGTGCCAACTTGAAAGTCGGCTATATGGCAACATTTGACGGTCAACGTCCCGTTCTCTACGAGATGTTCAGATTGGGTGGAGAAAACTCGGTCAGAGGATACCGGCGCGACTGGCTCGGTCCTGTTGTCGAGTACAATGGAACCAAGTATCCAACAAGAGGAGACAAGCTCTTCCAATTCAACTTTGAATACATCGTTCCTGTCTCAGAACAATTTAGATTGGTCACATTTTACGATGTCGGCCAGGTCTATGGTATTGATGAAGACTGGTTTGAAACAGATTTGGCTATGTCTACGGGCATTGAAATGCGATTTAGCTTGCCCGTTTTCCAGGCACCACTTAGAATCATGTACGCTTGGCGTTTAGTTGAAACACCGGGCAATGAAAAAGGTGGAGAACCAAAATTTGCAATAGGAACAACCTTTTAAAGGCTCCTGAAGACAGCTGTTCTGATGAGCTATCAGACCCGTAAAATAAAAAAAAGGACTTATTAACATGAAAAAAACAATTTTACTCGTACTCATGGGTTTCTCATTTCTCGGTTTAGCCCAGGAACCCATTAAAATCGGCATCGTCAACGGTGATGTCGTTATCCAGCAATCCATTAAAGGCAAGCGCTTCTTTGAAAAATTCAAGGCATTCAATGAAAAGAAAACGGAAGAAATCAAAGCGAAGATAGAAACCTTTAAGAAAATGGAAAGCGATTTTCAAGCAAAGGCTCAAAGCCTGAGTGAAGAAAAGCGTCAGGCAACAGCCCGCGAAATGCAGAACCTGCAGACTGAAATCAAGCGATTGCAGGAAGATGCCAAAAGAGAGTCCGACGCCATGCTGAACGAAGCATTAGCCGGCTTCCAGAAAGACCTGGCTCCCATCATTCAGGATCTGGCTCAGAAAGAGAAGTACGACATGGTCGTTAACGACGGACCGGGATCCAATTTCCTGTACTATTCAGCCAGAGTCAATATCACCGGCAAGGTGATTGAACTGTATGACGCAACCGTCAAGGATTGATATTGAAGCTTAAAACGCTTGTTGAAGAGTTCAGCCTGCAACCACAGTCATCGTTCGATGATGACTTTGTGGTTACAGGTGTCAATACCCTCAAGAACGCCGCTGAGGGGGAACTCAGCTTCTTTACCAATAAGAAGTACCGTTCGGACCTTTTCGAGACACGTGCTTCCGCTGTTTTACTGGAGGAACCGGTAGCCGGCTGTAAAGCCATTCAGCTGGTGGTCAAGAACCCTTATGCCGTCTTGGCACGCATCCTCCAAAAAATGTTTCCTGAACACCTGCCGCCGCCTGCTATTCATCCCACCGCTGTTATTTCCGATAAAGCGACTATAGGTGAAAACTGCTATATCGGACCACATTGCATCGTTTCAGATGATGCGGTTATTGGACCAGGAACTTCGCTGATGGGCAACTGCCATGTTGGGAAAGGCAGCACACTGGGAGAAAAGTGCGTCCTTTACCCTTCTGTCACACTCTATCATCACGTTCACTTAGGTGACCGGGTAAGGGTTCACGCCAATTCGGTTATCGGATCCGATGGTTTTGGATACGCTCAGGATAACGGTGTTCACATAAAAATACCGCAGCTTGGCGGTGTCAGAATCGAGCACGATGTTGAAATTGGCAGCAACACGTCCATCGACCGTGGAGCCCAGCTCGACACGATCATCGGGGAAGGTACTAAAATAGACAATTGTGTTCAAATTGGGCACGGGGTGCAAACCGGCAAGCACTGTCTGCTTATTGCACAAACCGGTATTGCCGGCAGCACCATGCTTGGAAATCACGTTATCTTTGCCGGTCAGTCGGGAGCAGTTGGACACTTGAAAATTGGAGATAAAACGGCTTTCATGGTCAGAGCCGTTGCCACAAAGGATACACCCAAGCCTGGCTACTACGCAGGATTTCCTGCCAGACCCGCTGATCAGCACCACCGTGAAAAAGCTCTCATTCGACGTATGGATCGTTTGAGAAAAAAAGTATGTGAGTTGGAAAAATGTCTCAAGAAATAATTAATATAGAAAAAATCATGGAAATCATTCCTCATCGATATCCTCTTCTACTGGTAGATCGGGTCGTCGAATACAATAAAGGAGAAAGCATAGTTGGCATCAAAAATGTTACCATCAATGAGCATTTCTTTCAGGGACATTTTCCGGGAAAACCCGTCATGCCAGGTGTTTTGGTAATTGAAGCATTGGCGCAGCTAGGAGGTGTTTTAGCCGCACAGGAAGTAGATGGAATTGAAGATGGCGTTATCTTCTTTATGAGTATAGAGAAAGCCAAGTTCAGAAAACCGGTTGTTCCCGGTGATCAACTGCGTCTGGTGGCAGAGCTGCTCTACCTCAGACGGAATGTCTGCAAGTTGAAGACAAAAGCGTATGTGGACGACCAGGTCGTGTGCGAAGCCATCCTCTGTTCCATGCTGGTTAACAATAAGGAGTCCAAATGAGTACGATTCATCCCACTGCTATAATCAACGAACGAGTACAGATAGCCGATCAGGTGGAAATAGGACCCTACTGTATCATTGAACCTGATGTCAAGATTGACAGTGGAACCAAGCTCATGGCTCATGTTTATGTGGGTCGATACACTAAAATAGGCAGAAACAACACTCTGTTTCCCTTCTCTGTTGTGGGTGTCATTCCCCAGGATCTCAAGTTCGCTGGCGGGGAAACCCATCTCGTCATCGGCGATCACAATGTGATCCGAGAACATTGCTCCATTCACCGAGGCACGGAAAACGCCGGTGGAATCACTAAAATTGGGAATCGCAATCTCATTATGGGTCACGCGCATATTGCTCACGACTGCCTTATTGGCGATGACAATATTTTTTCTCAGGGAGCCACTCTGGCCGGACACGTTGAAGTCATGAATCGAGTAATTCTTGGAGGTTATTCGGGGGTTCATCAATTCTGCAGATTGGGAAATTACGCTTTTGTCGGTGGATACTCTGTCGTGACGCAGGACGCATTGCCATTTATTAAAGCAGTCGGCAATAGAGCAAAAAACTATGGAGTTAATAACATTGGTCTGGAAAGACAGGGTTTTTCCAAAGAAGATATCAGAAATATCCAGAAAGCTTATCGCATCCTTTTCAAGAAAAAGCTTCGCCTGTCAGAAGCCTTACAACAATTAAAAGAACAATATTCTCATTCTGAAAGAGTTCTTGAGTTAGTTGCCTTCATTGAGAGTTCTGAAAGAGGCTTTCTTCACTGATTGTCTTTTTTTACATTATGTTGTGTCAGGGCTGTGTTAGACCTCAAGACATCGTCATGAATTTGGATTGAAACCATGAAGATAGTTCACCTAATCGATCATTGGGGACTCGGCGGAGCCCAACGGGCAATCTGCAACTTGGTATCTCTGGATTCAGAGAATGAGCACTTGGTTCTATCGCTTTTCAGTCACAATAAATTTGATTGGGAACTGGATTTCCCGGTAGAGTATCTGGGCTCATCCTATCAAAGTCTGCCCTGTGCCATTTTAAATTTAAGGGCCAGCTTAAAAAAGCACCATCCGGATATTGTTCACATTCACTTGAACGGATCCCGAGTCGCTGAAATGTTCAGCTCATTAGGCCGCAGGCGACGTTATCAAATCGTCTGGCACGAACACTCGGGTATTGAGCCATACAAAATATATGGACGTCTCGGCGGAACAGTTCTCATGAAAATCTTTCGCACCATGAGAAACAAGGTCACCTTCATCTCAAATTCTCCACATACCACAGAATTTCTCAGGCAAAAGCTCATGCCGGACTCCTCTGCTGTTCACACGATCCCTTGTCCAGTCAACCCTCTCTCTGTTCTGCAATCGGCTCCGGATATGGAAAAGGTACCTCCCGGGTGCAAGACCGATTCCAAGCCGATTATCGGTTTCATAGGCCGCATTTCCCCGCAAAAAGGAGTCCATCAGCTCCTGGAAATGGTGAAGCCCTTTTTGGACAACAGCAAAAAAGCCCAATTCTGGATCATCGGTAACGGTCCAGAACTCAAACAGCTTCGCATGCAATTCAGCAGATCTACCTGCGCATCCCAAACGATCTTTTTTGGCGAGAGAAACGATGTCTTCTCCATTATAAGAAACCTGGACGTGTTAATTATGCCATCTCAAATAGAACCATATGGTTTGGTTGCCATTGAAGCCTTGCTGCTTGATCGTCCGGTTGTTGGGTATTCAGTGGGAGGATTGGCAGAAATTCTTCGCAAACAACCTCTTGGCTACCCGGTACCACTCAACAAGATCAATACGTTCAGGGAATGCATTGAAACAGCACTTCAAAAAAAGGAGCACTACAGGGAAAGCAACAAGGATGCGTTGAACACATGTCATCTTTTTTCTGATGTTTACAAAAAAATTACTAACAGTTAAGCATGGCAAACAACGTTCCAGACATGAATGGAAACATTAAATTCTTTTGATTGCTCCCATTCTAGAGATTTCTTATCTCGCTCTCTGATAATTGACTTGCCGCGAGAATATCCTCCAAAGTGGATGGAAGTTTGCCTTGCCGCTCATCTGCAATCACGCGTTCAACCCGGTGCATGGGATAGAATACCGTTTGAAAGAAGACACTGTGTTCTTCATTCTTGAATTGATATTTAAAGGTTTCAATTTGATCAACAGGAATTCCCCTAATGGCAATTCCTGCCGGTGTTAGCTGCTGAACATATCCAAAGACCAGTTCTCTGGGTGAATGAATATAGAGCAGGACAAATTGATCGATCATTGATTTTCTACCTCCCAAAGTTCGTTTAATGCCTCCCTCAGCCTCTTCAAGGCTGGCAGCATCTGCCAGGACTCTTTGTCTCGCGGCCCTACGTAGTTACTGACAGCCCTCAGTTCTTCAAGCGGTTTATTGTAGAAATGGCATGCAACCGCTGCTCCACCGCCTTCCATATTCTCAATACCGCATTGATATTTTTGATAATAAAACTGAGCGATCCTGTGGTCCGAAGTCACATTGGACACCGTAATACTTGAAACAACCTGGAACCCAGGAATCGGTTTAAGGTCATAGCTACATGTCATTGCCCTCGACTCAGCTGGTTTGAAAAGCGGCATCTCTATTTCATCAAACGTCACGGGAAAACCTCTTTCCGAATAGCCTGTATCGGCCAGTACTTCCCTGGACACGCTTACAACCGTACCCATATCGAGATGGCTCTGTTTAAATGCTCCGGCCAAACCACAAAGAAGAATGTGATCGGGCTTCAACTCTCTCAAGAGGTGTCCGGTCATAAAAGAGGAAACAGCCGGTCCCACACCGCATACCCTGGGAAAAACACCTCTCTTTTCCCAAACCGATACCTGATTGGAATGTGGAAACAAGTGTTCATATTCAAACAAACTGGGGACCAGAATCAAGGTCTTTTTCAAAGTGCATCCTCCCTTTTCTGAATGGGAAGAACAAAGGTCACCGTCGTGCCTTTCCCTACAGCACTCTCTATTTTTAAACCGCCCCCATGTAGTTCTGCAATCCGCTGGGCGATAGGCAGTCCCAGTCCTGTGCCGCCTTTTTTAGTCGAATAAAAGACCTTATGAATTTCCTTGAGACTTTCCGGCCCGATACCAGGTCCTTCGTCTTCTATAGCGATAATAATGTGATCCGCCCCAACTTTTCGAGTGATGATCCTCAGCTGCTGCTGGGGAGCAAGGACGTGAATGGCATTCTGGATGACATTCAAGAGCGCCTGTCTCATTTGATTTTCATCCAGGGACACTTGCGGCAGCTGCTCGTTTAACTGCAGTTCCAACCTTATTTCCCGTTCTTCAATTTCTGGCAAAACGAAATCCGCCACTTCCTGAATAACGCCATTCACCGACTGGACTCTCGGGTTCAATTGAGAGGGTCTGGCGTAAGCCAGAAAAGAAGATACCAGCTTGCTCAACCTGTTGATCTCTTTACTTGTACCGTCAAACATCTCCTGAATTTCTGTGTTCTGTCCCAGGCCCATATCCACCAAGTCTTCGCGGATCAACTGTAAATTCATGTTCATGGAATTAAGGGGGTTGCGTATTTCATGAGCCAAGCCGCTTGCCAGCGTTCCAACATAGGCTAATCGATCGGCCTTCAATGCCTGTGCCTGGAACTTTTTATTGCGCTTGTAAGCGTGAACAACGTAGATACCACCTGTTATCAGTAAAATAACCGAAACCGCAATCGCCCATACCAATTGCCTGAAAAGCTGTTCGCGCACCTGCTGAACTTCATTCTGGATGAATTCCGAGTCGTATTCCAGCGCGATGTTATCATTGGCAGGAGCCCCCTCTCCATTCTGAATGCCTGAAATTCTGGCTCCATCCACAAGGGTTGATTCGGCATTCGAGATCCTTTTCATCTCTGAAGGTTCACTGAGACGCATCCGTGTTTTCTCAGTAGATGCTTCCCGCGCTATTTTTTTTTGAATAACTTCACGATAAATGACCTTACCCTCGGAGTCCAGCAGTAAAATGGCTTGAAACTGTCTAAACTTGCGCAAAAGCGGAGCTACGCGTTGGGCCGCCTGGTGTTGCAGAGGGCTTGCCTCGAACTCTCTTCTCATCAGGGAGCTTGCGTCGTTGAGTTCCTGAATCAGCTTTTCCGTTACCACTTTTTCGGAAAGAGGACCAAAACTGAGAAAGGCGAATACTGTCAAATTGGCAACAATCAAACTGCTAAACGCCAAAATGGCCCACAAAATGGATCTCGACAATGCCTTCCCCCCGTATATGCGAACGATCAAGTGAACTATAATCACTTTCATCGTATCAGGGCAAGCTTTATGCCAAAAAAAAAGCCACCAATGCAATGGTGGCTTAAATCTGAATTTCCCTTTGGAAAATGGTGTAAATATCAATGGTACGGATGAAGGGATTCGAACCCCTGACCTTCTGGTTCGTAGCCAGATGCTCTATCCAGCTGAGCTACATCCGCACACAACTGACATGAACCTTAAAAGGATATCCAGTTTCTTCATTTTAGTCAATCAGAATTTGATCAGAAAACAAATAAAACAACACAGGGAAATACAATCACAGCCGAAGAGTGAACTGTTACAAATGCCTACCCAAACCCTTCTTCTACATTCTGTTAATCAGTGTACAAGCCATCTATTTGCACGGGCAAATAAAAGAGCGGGATCAAGATAAAATCCCAATAAACACAGAAGCTATAAACCGGGAAAACAAACCTGTTCCCCTTTCCATAGTCCTGCCTTTTTAGCCTTTTTGACCGGGTTCTTGAGTTTCCTGCTGCTCGATAGAACCTGGAATTGTTTTTTTTAGTTTCTAACCACGAATGGATACGAATTCACACGAATTGAATTGAATATGGAACACTCGAATAAAGGTTTGTTAATCCATGAATGGCGTTCAGAACCACAAATGCACCACCAATCATTTTGTAAGCGGCTTCCTATATGAACATCTGTGTTTATCTGTGTGCATCTGTGGTTTCTTTTTTTAACCATTGATGAACACAGATGGACACAGATCAGCTTTAACCACGAATGGACACGAATTCACACGAATGAATGTACTGAATTGAATATGGAACACTCGAATAAAGGATTCTTAATCAATGAATCGCATTCAGAACCTCAAATGAACAACCGATCAATTTGTAAGCGGCTTCCTATATGAACATCTGTGTTTATCTGTGTGCATCTGTGGTTTTTTTTTAACCACTGATGAACACAGATGGACACGGATCAGCTTTAACCACGAATGGACACGAATGGTAATTATCGTATGCTTCACTGCTGGATCTCTGGCATGAACGCCACTCGAATTGAGGGCTAAATAGTTGAATTGTTGTGTGTCCAAAAGTCCTTTTTTTCAAACTTCTTTACCTGCTAAATTCGTAAACAATTATTCTTGTCTCATCTTCCTCAAAGTCATCATTTTCAACAAGTTCATGAACAAAAATTGAATTTACCCCCACACCTACTACATGCCCTGGTATTTTAAAATTGCCGATTATTCGTTCTTTTTTTCTTAAATCATAGATGTCTAACGATATTGATAATGGTTTCCGGTTGTTCCAAACTACTAACAAATAGTGTTCTGAAATAGTGAATAAATTATCAATGAAGCTGAACCCATTAAAATACGCATTCAGCTTTTCTGAATGAATCATAGCATCTCTTGAAAGGTTTTTCTTTGGTGGTGGTTCATACCCTCTAGGCAACTTTATATTCCAAATTTTATATTCTGCATTTTTGTGCTCAAGCACCATTATTTCATGTCTTCCCCCATGTCCAATATAAATATTTTTATTTGCATCAATCGCATATCCCCGAGGTACATCATAAATGTACTCTTTCTGCCATCTTGGTTGAGGTGCTTCCCAAAATTCAGTAATATCTCCTTTTGCGTTAAAGAAAAACACGCCTTCCTTATAAGAAGACCCAGGATTCTTTGCCCAAATAAATGCAAAGGAATTTTCGTTGAATTTAAGACTTGCCCCAAACGGTAAAAAATTGATCAATTTTTCCTTGAATTTTCCAGTAGAAAGGTCAAAACTGATCGTCTTCCCAAACTTACAGGTGATTATTAATCGATTTTGATCCTCTAAGGGTATAATATATCTAGGGTTTTGAAACTCTCCAGGTCCTTGCCCTGAACCATAACTGATGGTTTTATCAGATATATTATTTCCATCCGAATCAAAAAAACGAACAGAGCTAGCGTTATAGTCTCCTAACCAAAAGGAATCGTCATTCATAATGCCCATTATTGGTGAACTGACAAATCCAGGAATCTTTATTTTTTTGTAAGACTTATGTTGGATGAAAAAAACACAAGCAGTAAAATTTACATTGATGGTCTCCTTTTGTAGGCTCTAGTGGACACTAGAGCTTACTATTAAAGATATTTAGGGATTCTGGATATTAAAAAGTATACAGGTGCAATTGCCTGAATCACCTTGACAATCAAGATTCCAAACTCCGTCATTATCAATCAAATATAATTGACATGGCCATTCCCCTTCGGACCCTCCAGATGCAAAGACAGGAGCAAATGCACCAATTGCGAATAGTGCTATGCCTATAATTAAAGTTATTTTTCTTTTGATCTTTTTCATTTTGTTCTCCATTTATTTTTACCTGAATCCTGCAAACTACAGGATTCAGGTTGCCGAAGGGTGTCATAAGCGATAGGATCAGAAATTGGACACCCACATATGATCAATGAATTAGTGTTATATAATCTGCCATCGATAAAAGTTGCATACAATGAACGTCACCTGGATTGGCAACTAAATGGATGAATCGTTGTGGATATCCAATAGTATTGCCCTTTTTTAATTTGTGTCCATTCGTGGCTCTCTAACCTTCGCCGTATCAACATTCATTTCCAGGGAGGCATTCATTATGACTAACAGTTCAATCCAGTAGTTCAATTTTGTTGATTTTCCACATACTATGTATTACAATGTAGCTGTGGTTTATTATGAGAAGGACATTAAGAAAGAAATCGCTAAAGGAAACTTGCCTAAAAATATAGCAAGACTCTTTCATGATGCCTTTCAGGCTTTGGATTCGTCAAGAAATCTTAACTTATTTGATATAAAGAAGTTAATTTCTAATTCTTCCAAGGAATATTACAGATTACGAAAGGGAAAATATCGAGCAATCTTTACGATTGAAGGAAATGACTTTTTCGTGCACGCGATTTCTAAAAGATCGGAGGTATACAGGCAATGGCCGTAATAAGTGTTCGCTTAAATTTGGAAGAAGAAAAAATCCTTAAAACACTCACTGATTATTTTCATGAAGAACGTTCAACTCTTCTCAAAAAAGCAATGTATGAGTTATATGAGGATATTCAGGACATAAAATTCATTGAAGAACATATAGAAACAAAGAAAGGTAGAGAATATATAACAGGAGAAGAGCTGTTAATGTGATGCCGGCAAGCCAGTTTTTTCCTGTCTTTTTTGTGAATTTGGCCAGGTTTTTGAGATTTCTGTTGCTCGATGGAACCAGGAATCATTTTTCTCGGCTTCTAACCACATATAGACATGGATCAGGTTTAACCACGAATGGACACGAATTCACACGAATGAATGCATTGAATTGAATTTGGAACACCCCAATGAAGGGTTCTTAATCAATGAATCACATTCAGAACCTCAGATGGATAGCCTATGGTTTTGCGAGTGGCTTCCTATATGAACATCTGTGTTTATCTGTGTGCATCTGTGGTTCCTTTTTTTAACCACTGATGGACACAGATGGACACAGATCAGGTTTAACCACGAATGAACACGAATGTGCGTATTGAATGGAACACCCCAATAATGGTT
>PDWI01001449.1_pt1 | contig 37366 bp, 28 predicted proteins | sample 1430891 | NCBI WGS metagenome assembly PDWI01 (sample SAMN01162508, study PRJNA174530) | Oral metagenome, whole genome shotgun sequencing project. | biome: Marine environment; feature: Marine mammal; material: Swab sample of the gingival sulcus; isolation source: swab sample of gingival sulcus... | reverse complement strand
GTCGGGATCTTCGCGAGCCCGTGGATTGAAATATATAAAGGTATTACAAAGCACTTTAATAGTTATGTCGGGATCTTCGCGAGCCCGTGGATTGAAATAAGCTCATCATCATAACTAATCTCTTGTGCTTGCAGTCGGGATCTTCGCGAGCCCGTGGATTGAAATTCTATCCATGTCGCAAAATCTTACTCTCTCTTTTGGTCGGGCTCTTCGCGAGCCCGTGGATTGAAATCAAATACCTTGTTTAGAGATATTAAATCCAAAATTGTCGGGCTCTTCGCGAGCCCGTGGATTGAAATCCATTTTAGCGTGCCGATGTAAGTCGCTCCGTTAGTCGGGCTCTTCACGAGCCCGTGGATTGAAATTACACTTGATTATATTAAAATTATACTGCTTATAAGTCGGGCTCTTCACGAGCCCGTGGATTGAAATTTGTCGATTTTGCTCCAAAAAGTCAAAACAAGTGGTCGGGCTCTTCGCGAGCCCGTGGATTGAAATTTTTAAATATGCAACATTTTTTTTAGTATCTTTTCCGTCGGGCTCTTCACGAGCCCGTGGATTGAAATGTCTTTGTAAGTTGGGTATTTATTAATCTTGATGGTCGGGCTCTTCATGAGCCCGTGGATTGAAATAAAGGAACGTTGAAAGGCGGTAGGGCTATTGTATGTCGGGCTCTTCACGAGCCCGTGGATTGAAATTTCAAATATTTTCGTAATAAAGTTATTCATCTGTTGTCGGGCTCTTCGCGAGCCCGTGGATTGAAATGTAGCCACTTTTAATATTATCTGCTTGTCTTTTATGTCGGGCTCTTCGCGAGCCCGTGGATTGAAATACCTTTAACATTAGGCACAGTTAATGTTATCAAAGTCGGGCTCTTCGCGAGCCCGTGGATTGAAATTGAAGAAAAGTATATCCATTTAAGAGATATTACGTCGGGATCTTCGCGAGCCCGTGGATTGAAATGCAATTTAGAAACAAAAGAAGCATTATTATTAGGTCGGGCTCTTCGCGAGCCCGTGGATTGAAATACAAAATAACAAAAGTTGAGCCACTAGACGATTTGTCGGGCTCTTCGCGAGCCCGTGGATTGAAATAATCTCGTTTAAGAGTTTTATAAGTAATGGTAATTGTCGGGATCTTCATGAGCCCGTGGATTGAAATATGGTAAAATGTATGTTTATTATGTTTTCCTCGTCGTCGGGCTCTTTACGAGCCCGTGGATTGAAATTCCAGCTGATTTAAGTGTTATGTGCCGATATAAATGTTTATTATAAAGTAAATTTTAAATTCTGAAAAAATAGAATTAAAAGAGGTGAGATAATGTTTACAATATTTTGTATAGCAGCGTTCTGATTTTGCTTAATGAAAGAGTTGTTAAAAAGAACTCATTGAAATTAATATTATTAATTTCAAATCTTGTTTTTAGATATTCTATAATGTATAATTTTATTTATATTTAATATTCATACTTATGTATGTGGATTGAAATCTTTTATTTGTTTTTTATTTTGAAAGTCGGGCTCTTTATGAGCCCGTGGATTGAAATTCAAATAGTAAAAGGGGTAGTTTGATTTGTTCATGTCAAGTTCTTTAAGAGCTTGATATTTTTATTTTTTTTAAGATATTATATTATTGGGAGGGAATTATGAGAGAAATATTGTTAGATAAGATTTATATACATTTTAAAGGGAATGAATATAAGACTATAGCTTTTGCGGAGCATACTGAAACTAGAGAAAAGTTGGTTATTTATCAAGCTTTATATGGAGATTTTAAAATTTATGCTCGTCCATACGATATGTTTTCATCAGAGGTTGATAGACAAAAATATCCAGATGTAGAGCAAAAATATAGATTTGAATTAAAATAAAATTAGGAGAATAGAATGAGAAAGCACACAAAAAATAAAAAATCGCAAATATTTTTAACTTTAATTTTAATGCTTGGGATAATGTTTTATAATTTTGTTCAAGATATGGAGTATCAAAATAGGTTTAATTGGACAGAGAATTTATCTGAAATTGATATATCGGTATTAAAAGATGTCGTATTAGATGATTTGGATTATAAAAGATTAATAGAAGATGGTAAATTTACTTTTACTAATTATTATCATACTACTAGAGGTGCTAATTTTAAGGATGAAATTCCTTTAGCGGGAGAAGTTATATATCATGGTTTAGATTATTTAGGAAGAGCTAAAGGTGTGATAGCTAATATTGACTATAATCTTATACAAAAAGAAAGGCAAGAAGATAGAGAGGATATAAATGTAGACCCAGTTGGTTGGGGATTTTCAAAAAAAGTTGAAATAAAATCTATTTCAGATTCTGATGAGCTTGCTTATAAGGGGTATTTTTATAACAGGTCACATTTATTAGCAGATAGCTTAGGTGGGCTTCCTATACTTGAAAATTTAGTTACAGGAACTAGAATGCAAAATGTTGGAGAAAAAAATATAGGTGGAATGGCTTATCCTGAAACTATGGCTAGAAATTTTTTTAAAGAAGATACGGATGTAACTATGCTATATCAAGTAATTCCTATCTATTATAAAGAAGAATTGTTGCCAAGATATGTAGTAGTTGATATTAAAACTTCTGATGGTTCAATAGATGAGCATATAATTATTCCAAATACAGCAAATCTTTTTAAGATTGATTATAGAACTGGTGAATGGAGAAAAATTGGGTAAGTGTAAAAATATATAATGTTAATTAAAGTATAATTTTAGATATAATTTATATACTTATAAAATCTTGCTTGCTAAATTCATATCAAAGTTTTATACTAAACTTAACAATATTTAAGGAGGAGATTTCATTATGTCACAAAATGAAGCAACAAAAAAGAAAAGGAGTTTTCCTACGGCATTTACTGTATTATTTATTGTATTAGTTTTTGCGGCAGCTTTAACTTATATGATTCCTGCTGGTGGATATGACAGGTTACAGTATGATGGAGATGGAAACGTTTTTGTAATTAATGGTAAGGATGGTTCAACTACTGAAGTTCCGGCAACACAAGAAGAATTAGATAAATTAGGAATTACTGTTCCTGTGGATAATTTTTTAAGTGGAGATATTTATAAACCAGTTGCAATTCCAGGTACATATGAGGTTATGGAGCAAAATCCTCAAGGTATAATTGATTTAATTTTAGCACCTATAGCGGGTATAGCAGATTCTATTGGAATAATAGTATTTGTACTTATTTTAGGTGGAAATATTGGTGTTTTAAATAAGACTGGTGTTTTTGATGCAGGTATTGCGGCACTTTCAAGAAGAACTAAAGGCAAAGAGTTTATTTTAGTAGCTACTATTTGTATTATTATTGGTATTGGTGGTACTACATTTGGTATGGCAGAGGAAACAATTGCTTTCTATCCTATACTTATGCCTATATTCTTAGCGTCGGGTTATGATGCGATGGTAACTATTGCGGCTATTTATTTAGGCTCTACTATTGGAACAATGTTTTCTACTGTAAATGCCTTTTCGGTTGTTATTGCGTCTTATGCATCTGGAATTAGTTTTAAAGCTGGTTTAAATATGAGACTTATAGCTCTTGTTGGTGCTATGATAATTACGCTTATTTATATTTATAGATATGCTAAAAAAGTTAAAGACGATCCATCGAAGTCTATTATTGCAGAAGATATGCCTAAGATTGAAGAGCGTTTCTTAAAAGGATATGATCCTAATAATGCTGTTCCGTTTAACTGGAGAAGAATTTTAATGTTAATTATTTTTACTCTTGCTTTTCCAGTGATGATTTGGGGTGTTTCTATGGGAGGATGGTGGTTTGATGAAATGTCGGCACTATTCTTAGGAGTTGGTATTGTTCTTATTATTCTTTCTGGATTAGCAGAAAAAGAAGCTGTTGGTGCATTTCTTGCCGGTTCTGCAGATCTTGTAAGCGTTGCACTTATTATAGGTGTTGCTAGAGGAATTAATATAATTATGGATAATGGATTGATTTCAGATACTTTACTTTACAATTCAAGTGAGATAATTAAAAATATGAGTGGTGTTGCATTCTCTGCGGTACAGATGGTATTATTCTCTTTCTTGGGAATATTTATTCCATCTTCGTCGGGTCTTGCGACTTTATCAATGCCTATTGTTGCACCTCTTGCTGACACTGTTGGTGTAGGTAGAGATATTGTGGTATCTGCATACAATTATGGGCAAGGTTGGATGTCGTTTATAACTCCAACTGGACTTATTCTTGCAACTCTTGAGATGGTTGATGTTTCATATGATAAATGGCTTAAATTTGTTCTTCCTTTGATGGGAATTATAGGAGTATTTGCTCTTGTTATGTTAGCTTTACAAACAGTAATAGTATTATAAAAAAGTTTGGTTATATGTTTAAGTCAGGTGGAATATTTCTACCTGACTTAATAATTTGCATGTTTCAATAGGAGGTACTTATGGATAGGATGATGGAAAGATTTTTAGAATATATAAAATATGATACTAAAAGTGATGAAACTTGTTCTAATTGTCCTTCAACATCGGGGCAATTAGTTTTAGGCAAAAAAATTGTTGAGGATTTAAAAGAATTGGGACTTTCGGATGCTTATATGGATAAAAACGGATATGTTTATGCAACTTTAAAAGGTAATGTTAAAGAGGCTAAAACTATTGGCTTTATAGCTCATATGGATACCGCTCCAGATTTAGATGGAAAGTGTGAGAACCCACAAATTATAGAATATAAGGGTGGAGATATAGTATTAAATGAAAAATATACTACTACTGTAAAGGATTTTCCGTTTCTTAATGATTTAGTTGGAGACACGATTATAACTACAGATGGAACAACTTTACTTGGAGCTGATGATAAAGCAGGTATAGTTATTATTTTTGAAGCCTTAGAATATTTTATCAATCATCCAGAAATTTTAAGAGGAGATATTAAAGTTGGATTTACTCCAGATGAAGAAATAGGTAGAGGTGCTGACTTGTTTGATGTTAAAAATTTTGGTGCTGATTTTGCTTATACTATAGATGGTGGACCTCTTGGAGAATTGGAGTATGAAAATTTTAATGCCGCATCAGTTGAAATAAAGATTCAAGGTAAAAATGTTCATCCTGGTAGTGCTAAAAATATAATGTTAAATTCACTTATTGTTGGATTGGAATTACAGAATATGTTACCAGTCAATGAAAGACCAGAATTTACTGAAAATTATGAAGGGTTTTTCTTATTAGATGAAATAAAGGGTAGTGTAGATTATACTGAAATGTTTTATATTATAAGAGATCATTCAATGGAAAAGTTTTTGCAAAAGAAAGATATAATAACTAAGGCAGTTGAATTTTTAAATAATAAATATGATGATGTTATTACTATAGATATTATTGATAGTTACTATAATATGAAAGAAAAAATTATTCCTCATATGGAAATTGTTGAGTTAGCAAAATTATCAATTGAAGAAGCGGGGATAGAACCTTTAATAGTTCCTGTTAGAGGTGGTACAGATGGAGCTAAGTTATCTTATATGGGACTTCCTACTCCAAATTTATTTACTGGTGGATATAACTATCATGGGAGATTTGAACTTATATCATATGATTCTATGAAAAAATCTGTAGAAGTGCTTATTAATATAGCTAAAAATAATGTTAAATAAATATATTATTACATTCATTTTCAACATTGAAAAATCGGATTAAAAATTATATAATTATATGATTAGAAACACATTATTATAATGTGTTTTTATTTTTGGATTTACGATGGATATAAAAGGAGTACAAAATGGAATATCTAAAAAGATACAACGAATGGAAACAAAATATTAAAGATGAAAAACATATTGAAGAGCTTAAAAAGATGTCTGAAAAGGATATTGAAGATTCGTTTCGAAAGAGATTAAAATTTGGTACTGGTGGGCTTAGAGGTATACTTGGACTTGGTGATAATCGTATGAATATATATACTGTAAGTCAAGCTACTCAAGGTCTTGCTAATTTTCTTAATAAATTTAATTCCGATGAGAAAAAAAGTGTTGTTATAGCATATGATGTTCGTCGTATGTCACGCGAGTTTGCTGAACAATCGGCTAAGGTTCTTGCTAAAAATGGTATTAAGGCTTATGTTTTTGAAGATATACGTCAAACTCCAGCTTTATCTTTTGCGGTAAGACATCTTAAATGTTCTGCAGGGATTGTTATTACTGCTAGTCATAATCCAAAAGAATATAATGGTTATAAAGCTTATAATTCTGATGGTTGTCAAGTTACAGCTGATTTTGCCGAAGGGATAATGAAGGAAATAGAAGCTGTTGATTTATTCCATAGTAGTGATACAGAGGATATTCAGACTTATATAGATAAAAATTTAATTGAATATATTGGAGAAGAGGTTGATTCAGTATATTATAAGGCGATTAATTCTGTTGCAAAAAATGAAGGGGTAGATAAAGATATTAAGGTTGTATATACTCCTATTCACGGAACTGGACTTGTTCCAATTAGAGATATATTAAAAGCACAAGGATATAAAAATGTATTTATACTACCATCACAAGAGAAACCGAATGGTGAGTTCCCAACTGTTGAATTTCCTAATCCAGAGGAGCCTTCTGCTTTAAAATTATCACTGGAATATGCGATTCAAAAAGATGCAGAGCTTATTATAGGTACTGACCCTGATTGTGATAGAGTGTCTGCTATGATTAAGGCAGAAAATGGTGAGTATATTTTACTTACAGGAAATCAAATAGGTGCTCTTTTAATAGATTATATTATAAAAACTAGAGATATACCTTCTAATGCAGTAGTTATAAAAACAGTTGTGACATCGGAGCTTGGAAGTGTTATATCAAAAGCTAATAATATTAGTACAATGGAAACTTTAACTGGATTTAAATATATTGGCGAAAAGATGGGCGAGTTTGATAAAACTGGCGAATATACTTTCTTATTCGGATATGAGGAGAGTTATGGATTTTTAGCTGCTGATTTTGTTAGGGATAAGGATGCGGTTATGTCTAGTATGCTAATAGTAGAGATGGCAGCTTATTATAAGGCTAAAGGTAAAAAAGTTGTAGAAGTATTAAACGAGATTTATGATAAATATGGATATTATAAAGAAGATTTAGACTCATTTACATTTAAGGGTGCTGAAGGTGAGAAAAAAATTAAGCTAATTATGGACAAGTTTAAAAATTCTGATGACGTGTTAAAAGTATTTCCTAAAGTTACTATTATAAATGATTATGCTAAAAGTGTATCAGAGAATTTATTAAATGGAGAAAAGCAAAATATTGAATTACCAAAATCAGATGTTATGAAATATATATTTGATGATGGTTCATGGTTTGCTATTAGACCATCTGGAACAGAACCTAAAATTAAGTTTTATTATTCTGTAAATGCAAGTGATTCTAAAATATCAGAAATTAAATTAAATACTTTAAAACAAAGAGTTGCAAGTATGCTATAGATTAATTATTTATTGGGAGGATATATTGGAGTTTTTAACATTTATAAATAAGGAAGTAACAGTATTATTATTATCTATGCTCCCAATTATTGAATTAAGAGGCGGAATTCCTATGGGAATTGCAATGGAGCTTGGTACACTTAATTCGTTTTTGATGGCTTTTTTGGGGAGCCTTATTCCTGTGCCGTTCTTATTATTTGGAACTAGACATATTGTTAGGGAGCTTAGAAAGATAGATTTTTTTGATAAATTTCTTAATTCTTATGTTGATAAGACGCTTAGAAAGAGTAAATATGTTAAAAAATATGGATTTTGGGGTCTTGTTGTATTTGTGGCTATTCCATTTCCGGGAATGGGAGTGTGGTCAGGAACATTTGTTGCATTTTTGTTAGATTTAAGATTTAAATTGGCTTTTCCTGCTATAGCTATTGGAAATTTTATAGCTGGGATTTTAATTTTAGCGGGAACGCAATTAGTATTTCTAACTTTTTAATAAAACATTACATGGTTATTAAATATCTGGTAAAAATTTAGAATTTATCAGATATTTTTTGTATAATGTAATAAGATGATTAAAATAAAATAATTGTAGGTGATTATATGAAAAATTTTAAATTTTTGATACTTTTGATAGTAATGTCATTAGCTATGAGTAGCATATCTTTAGCGGATATGACTCAATATCAAAAGGCAAATGCGTTAAGCGATATTAATATGTTTAAAGGAACAGACAAAGGATATAATTTGCCTGCTCAATTAAAGAGAAGTGAAGCAGCTACGCTTATTGTTGGACTTATGGGTGAGAAAGAACATGTTTTAAAAAACAAGTCAAAGTATAGCAAATCTATATTCTCTGATATTAAAGCAGGAGATTGGTATACTCCTTATGTAGTTTATTGTTATGAACATGGATTGATACTTGGTGCAAGCGATGGAACTTATAAGCCTAATGAATATATCAGTGAAAAAGATTTTGCTAAATTGGTTTTAGGTGTTCTTGGTTATAAATATGGTAAAGATTTTACAGATTATGATATAAAGAAGTTTTTATATGAGAAAAAACTTGTAGATGATATTCAATATACTATAAATTCTGATAATAATACTAAATATACTCGTGGGGATGCGGTAGAACTTTTATATAATTCACTAGATAAAAAAATTAAAGGTAAAGATAAGACCATTATTGAAGTGCTTGTAGATAAGAAAGTTGCGAGTACAAAAACTGCTAAGAAGTATGACCTTATAAGAGTAGATAATGTTTTAAGCGATATAGTTTCTGTTAAAGTTATAGATAAAGATACATTACAGGTTGAAATGAATGAACCTATAACTGTTCGTGTTGATGATATAGATATATATGCTGGATATGAGAATTTAGTCATTAAAGATTTTAAAAAAGAAAAGCAAATTTTGACTATAGATGTTGATGGTGAACTTTATAATGATAGAAACTTTTCAATTGGAATGGCAAAAGTTTATGATGATGACGATAATGTTGTTAAGAATTTAGAGAAAAAATTTAATGGCATTGAAAGAGAAGAATTAGTGTCAGAATCATTTATAATTAGTAAAATAAGACCAATTTCTAGTAAAATGGTAGAGGTTAGATTTACTCAACCTATAGATAAATCTGCAGAACAAGTGTTGCTATATGAAGTATATAGGAATGGTATGCCTTACTTTAAAGGTGGTTACAAGACTTTAGATGTAGAATTAAATAAAAATAATGATAGAAGCGTGATTCTTAGAACTAAGGGCCATACTTTTGATAAAGGTAGTAATTATGAATTAAAGATAAGGGCTGACCTTCAAAGTAAATATAAAGTTCGTCTTAATAATGGTAAAGGAGATTCCTATATATTCAGAGGTTCTGATAATGTTTATGGTAAGTTTACTGTTGAAGAAGTTAATATTGTGGATATAGACAATATTGAAGTTATATTTTCTGAATTAGTGGATAAGGATTCTGCTTTAAGCAAGAAGAATTATTCTATAAAAGATGAAGAAAATCGTAAGTTGTCGGTATCTGAGATTTATTTAGATGAATATGATGATAATTATAAGGGAAGAAGAGTTATTTTAAAAACTTCAAAGATGAAAGAGGGTAGAGATTATAGAATTTCTCTTTATGATGTAAAAAATATATTTGGCACATCAGGATTAACTAATTTTTCTGAATCTTTAGGAGAAGCAGAGGATGACCAAAGAGAAATAACTTTAGATAGTGTAGAAGTTTTAAATAGAATGCATATACAGCTTAAATTTGAAGAACCTTTAGCAAAGGCGTCTGAAAGAGCAAGTATAAATATTAAAGGTGTTGGCATTAAAAAGAAATCAATTAATGAAAGCAATCCTAAAATATTAGATGTATATTTATCTAAAGGTCGACCTCTTAGAGAGGATAGGGATTATGAATTAGTTATAAAGAGAGGATTAAAAGATATTTACGGAAATACTAATTCTGAAACTATTGAAGAAGAATTTTCTGGCACAGATGAGTATCCAGATGATATAACTATAGATAAAGCTTATTTTATTTCGGATAGTCAAGTGTTGATAAAGTTTTCTGAGGTATGTGATAAATCTTCTTTGGGAAGAGCGAGCAACTATAATTTTACTTATGATATAAATGGAACGGAAAAGAAATTAATCATTGGTAATATAGAGGTAGTTGATGAAAAAACTGTAATCGTGGTATTTGATTATTTATTGCCAGATGGGAAAATGTATGTAAAAGTAAACGATATATATGATGTTTCTGGACAATATAGATATGGTGATTTAAGAGAAAATGTAGGTTCTTTAAATCAAAAATAAAAATAAGCTGGATTATAGCTTATAAAAAATAAACAAGATGCATAATATGATTTTAGCGTCTTGTTTATTTGTATTTTAAGCTAACTATTGTTAAAAGCGGTTGTATGAAGAAGTTATAAATCGTATAATGTATGTTGAGAGGAATGATAAATATATGATAGTAACTGAAGAAGTCAAATATTCATATAATGAAGGTATGGTAATAGCTGTTGATGGCATTGATATAAAAGTTAATGATGGAGAATTTATAACGATTATCGGGCATAATGGTTCTGGGAAATCTACTCTTGCTAAGATGTTTAATGGGATACTTTTACCATCTGGCGGGAGTGTTTATATAGCTGGTATGGACACCAAAGATGACGATAAGATTTGGGATATTAGACGTACTGCTGGAATGGTTTTTCAAAATCCAGACAATCAAATAGTAGCGACTCTTGTGGAAGAAGACGTTGCTTTTGGGCCTGAGAATTTAGGAGTACCTACAGATGAAATTAGAAAAAGGGTAGATGAAGCGTTAGATACTGTCCATATGTCTAAGTATATTAAAAAGCCACCGCATTTATTGTCTGGTGGTCAAAAACAAAGGGTTGCAATAGCTGGAGTTCTTGCTATGAAGCCAAAGTGTATAATACTTGATGAACCTACTGCAATGCTTGACCCAGTAGGTAGGCAAGAAGTTATGGATACAGTCAAAAGGCTTAATAAAAATGAGAAGATAACAATTGTGAATATTACTCATTTTATGGATGAAGCTATAGATTCTGATAGAATTATTGTAATGGAAAATGGTAAAAAACATTTAGAGGGAACACCTAAGCAAGTGTTTTCCCAAGTTGAAAAATTAAAACAAATGGGACTTGATGTTCCACAGGTGACACAGTTAGCCTATGAACTTAAAAATGAGGGTATAAATATTAGAGAAGATATTTTAACATTAGATGAAATGGTGGAAGCAATATGTCGATTAGTGTAAAAAATTTAGATTTTATATATGATAAGGGAACTCCATATGAAACCAAAGCGCTTGATAATGTTAATATGGAAATCCAAGAGGGAAAATTCGTAGCGATTATAGGTCATACAGGTTCTGGGAAATCTACTTTAATTCAACACCTTAATGGTCTTATTAAGCCTACATCTGGACAAATAATTGTAAATGATTTTAATATTACAAATCCAAGTGTAAAACTTAGTGATATTAGAAAAAAAGTAGGACTTGTTTTTCAGTATCCAGAATATCAGCTGTTTGAAGAAACTATTGGTAAAGATATTGCGTTTGGTCCTGAAAACTTGGGGCTTTCTCCAGAAGAAATTGATATTAGAGTTAAAGAGGCTATGGAATTAGTTGGACTTGATTATAAAGAACTTAGGGATAAATCTCCATTTGAGCTTAGTGGGGGGCAAAAAAGACGAGTAGCAATAGCTGGAGTGCTTGCTATGAAACCAGAAGTTTTAATTCTTGATGAGCCTACAGCAGGTCTTGACCCAAAGGGGCGTGATGAAATATTAGACCAAATAAAAGCATTACACAATAAAAATAAAAATACAGTAATACTTGTTTCTCATAGCATGGAAGATGTTGCTAGGCTTGCAGAGGAACTTTATGTTATGAATAAAGGAAAGTTAGTCCTTTCTGGTGAACCTAGAGAGGTTTTTAAAGAGGCGGATTTTCTTGAAAATATAGGACTTGGAGTTCCACAAGTTGTTAGACTAGCGGATAAACTAAACGAAAAAGGCATAGTTATAGAGGAAGATATTGTAACTATTGATGATATGAAATCTGAACTTATGCGTTTGCTTGGGAGGTCAAAATGTTAAGAGATATAACTATAGGACAGTATTATCCTGTGGATTCTATAATTCATAGACTTGACCCAAGAACTAAGATTTTAATTTCATTTTTATATTTAATTTCTCTTTTTATAGTTAAAGATTTAAAAGTATTTTTATTTGTGACATTATTTTTGATTTCTATAATTAAGATGTCTAAAGTTCCTTTAAGCTATATAGTTAGAGGATTAAAACCTATTTTTTTTATAATTATATTTGCTTTTTTTATAAATTTGTTTATGACACCAGGAGAAGCTATATTTAATTATGGGATTTTTACTATAACAAAAGAGGGCGTACATCAAGCTGCTTTTATGGTTATAAGACTTGTTTATCTTATTATTGGGACTTCTCTTTTAACTCTTACTACATCTCCGATATCGCTTACGGATGGAATAGAGCATTTACTTACACCGTATAAAAAAATAGGACTTCCAGCTCATGAACTTGCTATGATGATGACTATTGCACTTAGATTTATACCGACTTTACTTGAAGAAACGGATAAGATTATGAAAGCACAAATGGCAAGAGGAGCTGACTTTGAGAGTGGTAATATACTCACTAGAGCAAAAGCGTTAATACCTCTTTTAGTTCCACTATTTATTAGTGCGTTTAGACGTGCGGATGAGCTTGCTATGGCTATGGAGGCAAGATGTTATAGAGGTGGCGAAAATAGGACAAAAATGAAAATTTTAAAATATGAACGTAGGGATGTTTTTTCTTCTGTAATATTTGGTATATATATGATTGTTCTGTTGTTACTTTGGTTTAATTAGGGGTCTTATTTAAGGCCCTTGTTTTATATTGGGGAGAAGGTTATGTTTTATAATATTAAAATTACAATAGCGTATAGTGGAGTTCATTTTGCTGGTTGGCAAAGGCAAAGTTCTAAAAGGACAGTGCAAGGTGAAATAGAAAATGCGTTATCAAATCTATTCCGCCAAGATATTAAAATTGATGGAGCAGGTCGTACAGATGCTGGAGTTCATGCTTATGGTCAAGTAGCGACATTTAATGTTGATACTACTATGCCTTTTGATAGATTTTATACTCTTATAAATAGACGTATGCCAGAAGACATATCTATAACTGATGTGGAAATTGTAGATAATAGTTTTCATGCTAGATATTCTTCTAAAGCTAAAAGATATGCTTATAAAATATATCATGGAGTAAATAAAAATCCGATTTATAGTGATTTTTATCTATATAATAAGCAAAAACTTAATGTTGATGTTATGAAATTAGCAGCTAATTTTTTAATTGGGAAAAAGGATTTTAAAAGTTTTATGGCTTCTGGGTCATCTATAAAAAACACTATTCGTGAAATATATTCTATAGATTTTTTTGAAGATAATGAATTTTTAACTATTGAATTTTATGGAGATGGATTTTTATATAATATGGTTAGGATAATGGTTGGGCTTATGCTCGATGTAGAAAGTGGAAAGATAAAACTTAAAGATATACTTCAAATTATAGAGTCAAAGGATAGGAATTTACTTAAAAATACTGCTAGAGCAAATGGTTTATATTTGATGGAAGTATATTATTAGAATTTATGTTTTAATTGTACTGACTATGCTTAGTTAGGAAAGATATATTATTTTTATGATATAATTAATGTAAATTAAAATAATCGTTGAGTGAGGGTCGCTATGACATCAAAATGTTTATCTATTATAGTTCCTTGTTATAATGAGGAAGAAATGATTGATTTGTTTTATAAAGAAGTGGTTTTGTATACAGATAAATTAGATATAGATGTAGAATTTATTTTTGTGGATGATGGTTCTGAAGATAAAACGCTTGATGGTATAAAAATGCTTTGTGATAGAGAAGAAAATGTAAAGTATCTTTCTTTTAGTCGTAATTTTGGAAAAGAAGCTACTATGTATGCTGGTATTAAAGAATCAATTGGGGATTATTTAGTGATAATGGATGCGGATTTACAACATCCACCTAAATTAATTGAACAAATGTATGATTATATAAAGACTGGTGAATATGATGTAATCGCTACCAAAAGAACTACTAGAAGCGGTGAACCTAAATTACGCTCGATTTTTTCAAAATTATTTTATAAGCTTTTAAACCATATGTCTGATATTAAAATAGAAGAGAATTCTATGGATTTTCGTATGATGACTCGTCAAGTTGCTGATTCTATTTTGGAGTTTAAAGAATATAATAGATTTACTAAAGGGCTTTATAGTTTAGTTGGATTTCGTACTAAGTGGCTCTATTTTGAAAATGTAGAGCGTGCAGGAGGCAAGACTAAGTGGTCTTTTGTTAAGTTGGTTAAGTATTCTGTTGATGGTTTACTGTCTATGTCAGTATTTCCACTGACTATAATTTCTATTTTGGGAGTTGTGGTAAGCTTTTTTTCTTTGATATTTATAATTGATATAGTAGTAAAAAAAATAACTTTAGGAAATCCTACTCCAGGTTATGCTTCAACTATTGCTATGATTTGTTTTATGGGTGGTTTGCAAATTTTTGTTTTAGGAATAATTGGACAATATATTGCCAAAATTTATTTAGAATCAAAACATAGACCGATATATATAATTAAAGAAAAATCGGATAATAATAAATAGTAGGAGAGTGTAACGGTGCTAGAGAAATATTTAAATAAAAAAAAATATGATTTTATCTTTGTTTTAAAATGGACATTTATAAGCTTTTTAATCTTTCACGGTTTTTTCTTTTCGAGTAGATTTGCAAATGAGGATTATTTGCATGATTTTTATAAATCTGGCGCAGTAATCTTATCTGGCAGATTTTTTGGGGGAATAACAGATATTATGAATCCATGGACAATTGGTGTAATATCAGCTTTTGTATTCTCTATAGCTCTATTTTGTTTGATGGATATGCTTTATATAAAATCTCCATTTATGAGGATTTTATCAATTTTTATAATGGTTTCATTTCCAACACTTGCAACAGGTTTTGGGTATTTATTTATGGTTCAAGTGTATTCGTTTGCTTTTTTATTTTCTGTTTTAGCTGTGTATTTAACGGATAATTTTAAATATGGTTATATTTTGGGAGCGTTTTTTATAATGCTTAGCCTAGGTTCATATCAATCATATATAGGTGTTAGTATGGCACTTAGCGTATTATTAGTGGTTAGAGAGTGGCGTTTAAAACCAGATAACACAAAAGATAAATTTTTGAAATTTGTGATTATGGGAGTTATAGGTATAGCTCTATATATGTTTATAATAAAGATTCTATATCCTATTTTAAACTTACAGCTTAATACTTATAAAGGTCTTAATAATATGGGTTCTATTAATATTTACGATATACCATATTTATTTATTAGAACTTATAAGAGTGTCATTTATTTTATTTTTGGGAAAAGATTTTTTAGTGCGAGTTTAATACATGTGTTTGCCAATATAGTGTTATCTTGTTTTATCATATACTATGTGTTTAGATATTTTGTTAAACGAGGCAAAAAAACATCGGATATATTTATATTTTTTATTCTTATGGGCTTGCCATTATGTTTTAATATAGTGGATTTTATAGCACCAGAAAGTCAAGCTACACCACTTACTGTATATGCTTTATCGCTTGCATATATATTTGCTATTTCCTTATATGAATGGGATAGAATAGAGTTTACAAAGGATATTAAACGTACAAAAATGGATAAATATAAATATTTAGTTTTTGTTATATCTATCGTGGTAGTTATTTATAGCAATTTTATAATATCATCAACATATTATTTAAAAATAGAGCAAAGTTATGAATCAAGTGTATTAACTTATAATAGACTATATTCACGAATTGAAGCTATAGATGGTTATTCTATGGATATGCAGATTGCTATTATATCGTCTAATAGAAGCGAGTATGTTAAATACGGAAGAATCTATCCAGAAATAATAGAAGATACTGGAATTTGGCAAAAGTATATTGGATTTAATGATTTAGCAAGTACTCGAATTAGCTATGCTACTAATAGGGCGGTTAGATTTATGAATAATGTGTTAGATGTTGGGGTTATTGGTGCAGAGCCTAAACAAATTGATAAGATAGTAATGAGTAAAGAGTATAAGGACATGGGAGTTTATCCTAGTGACGATGGGATAAAGATTATAGATGGTATTTTAGTTGTAAATTTTGAAGATAATCTTTATAAATAATTTTTTCTATGGTTTTATGAGGGTATAAAATATGATTTTGGAGATTATTTCTTATATATTTTTTGGAGTTTTGACTACACTAGTTAATTTAATTGTATATAAATTTTGTTTGTTGTTTGGAATACATTATGTTATAGCAAGCGTTATAGCTTGGATAGTAGCTGTTTTATTTGCTTTTTTTACAAATTCTAAATGGGTGTTTAAAATGGATAATAGTAAATCTATATCAAAGCAAATGTTTGAATTTGTATCGGGAAGAGTTTTTACTGGAATTTTAGAAACTTTTGGTTTAATAATTTTAGTAGATGGTTTTAATAATGATGAGATGATTGCAAAATATATAATGATGGTTTTTGTAGTCTTATCTAATTATTTTATTAGTAAATTTTTAGTGTTTAAAACATTAGAAAAGTAATTGTGTTAAGTAAGAGAGGTAAAATTATGAGTAATATTAAAGAAGTGGTAATGCCAGTTGGCGGAATGACATGAGCTAGTTGTCATCAAAGAGTCGAAAAAGCGATTCAAAACTTGAACGGTGTTCAAGAGGTAGCGGTAAATGGTGCGACTAACAAAGCGTTGATAAAATATGATTCTGATATTATTAGATTGTCAGAGATTAAAGAAAGTGTAATAAATGCGGGATATACTCCATTGTTGGTTAAAGAAGAAGATGCAGAAGGGGATGATGAAGATCCTCTGATACGTGAAACGGAGCTAATGTGGTTAAGGTTTAAAGTAGCCATATTTTTTGGAGTTTTGTTATTATATGTGGCTATGGGGCATATGATGGGTATGCCATTACCAAAGTTTATAGACCCACATTATAATCCGTTAAATTTTGCGATTGCACAAATAGTGTTATTAATACCAATAGTTATAGTAGGAAGAAAATTTTATACAGTTGGTTTTAGGACTTTGTTTTCTGGGCATCCAAATATGGATTCTCTTATAGCTGTTGGTACAAGTTCTGCTATTATTTATGGGATATATGCAGTTGTTCAAATAGCAAATGGGGATATATCATATGCTAAAGAACTTTATTTTGAAACTGCGGGGGTAATAATAGCACTTATTATGCTTGGTAAAACTTTAGAGCAACGCTCTAAAGGGAAAACATCGGAAGCTATTAAAAAGCTTATAGGTTTACAACCAAAAGAGGCTATTGTTATTAATGGAGATAAAGAAATAGTAATGCCTATATCTGAAGTTGAAGTTGGCGATGTTGTATTAGTTAAATCTGGTGAGAGTATTCCGATAGATGGGGAAGTTATAGAGGGATATAGCTCGGTTGATGAGTCTATGATAACTGGTGAGAGTATTCCAGTTGAAAAAATTGTTGGCAGTAAAGTTATAGGAGCTACAATCAATCAAAATGGCATATTAAAAGTTAAGACTACATCTGTAAAAGGAGATACTACACTTTCTAAAATAATAAAGTTAGTCGAACAAGCACAAGGTTCAAAAGCTCCTATTGCTAAAATGGCTGATATTATTTCTGGGTATTTTGTACCTGTGGTAATAGGTATAGCTGTGATTTCGGGTATTTTATGGTTTGTATTTACATCAAATATGCAATTTTCGTTAAAGATATTTATATCGGTGATGGTTATAGCTTGTCCTTGTTCATTAGGACTTGCAACGCCTACAGCTATAATGGTGGCAACTGGTCGTGGTGCGGAAATGGGCATACTTATTAAAAGTGGAGTAGCACTTGAAACCGCTCATAAAATAAATGCGATTGTATTTGATAAAACTGGGACTATTACAGAAGGAAAACCTAAACTTACTGATATAGTTAATTATAGTGACTTAGCAGATGATGAGTTATTAAAATATATTGCTTCGGCTGAAAAAGTTTCGGAACATATACTTTCTGAAGCAGTTTTGTCAAAATATTTAGAGAATTCATCTAATTTTTATAGGGTTGATAAGTTTGAAAATATAGTAGGTCATGGAATTAGAGTTAGGTTAGAAAATGGAGATAAGGTTTTGGTTGGCAATCAAAAGCTTATGGATAAGTTTAGTATAGAAAATATAGATATTCAAAAATCTACAGAATTAGCTTTACAGGGTAAGACGCCTGTATTTGTAGCTGTTAATAATGAATTTGCTGGTATAATTGCTATTGCAGATGTTGTTAAAAAGAGTAGTATAGAAGCTATTAATAAAATTCACAATATGGGTATAAAAGTAGCTATGATTACTGGTGACCATAAACAAACGGCAGAAGCTATTGCAAAGCAAGTTGGGATTGATATGGTACTTGCAGAAGTTTTACCTGAGCATAAAGCGGATGAAGTTAAGAAGCTTCAACAAGAGGGATATAAGGTAGCTATGGTTGGCGATGGAATTAATGATGCTCCAGCACTTGCACAAGCGGATGTTGGTATAGCTGTTGGTTCGGGTACTGATATTGCTATGGAATCAGCGGATATAGTTTTAATGAAAGATAATTTATATGATGTTGCGAATGCGATTTCATTAAGTAAGGCAACTATTAAAAATATAGAGCAAAATTTATTTTGGGCATTTGCATATAATACTTTAGGTATTCCTGTAGCTGCGGGATTATTATATGTTTTTGGTGGACCTTTACTTAACCCTATGTTTGCTGCAGCGGCTATGTCTATGAGTTCAGTATCTGTTGTTACTAATGCGTTAAGGCTAAGAAATATAAAATTATAAATATGAAATATGGAATTTATGCGTAGCAGTTTTCTGCTACGCTTTTTATATTGTGAAAATTTTTAACAAAAGTATATTGACTAAGTTAAGAAATAATTGTGAAGTATCAAATATATTTAAAATAAGTAAAAATATGGTATAATATGATTAGCTTTAGATTTTTAAAAAGGTGGACGTTAAGAAAATGAATAAGGATTTAATAAATATAGATATTGATAAATTTAAAAATTTTGATGGTGGAAATGAAATGGTTATTATTAATGAAGAAAATCTAGCTGATAAAATATATAACATTCGCGGACAACAAGTTATGTTAGATTTTGAATTGGCAGAAATATATGGATATGAAACAAAAAGATTTAATGAACAAGTTAAGAGGAATAGGGAAAAGTTTGAAGGTGAGGATTTTATGTTTCAATTAACTGCTGATGAAGTGGAGAGATTTTGTTCAAGGTCGCAAAATGCGACCTTGAACAAAGGGACGGGTAGAGGTAGCAATATTAAATATAAGCCTTACTGTTTTACTGAACAAGGGATATATATGCTAATGACTGTATTAAGGGGAGAACTAGCGACAAAGCAAAGCAGAGCTTTAGTAAGAACTTTTAAAACTATGAAAGATTATCTTATAGAAAACCAAAACATTATAGGGGCAAAAGAGTTATTATCTTTGTCGCTTCAAACATCACAAAATACCGCTCAGATATTGGAACATAGTAAAGATATATTAGAAATAAAAGAAAAGTTAGCAAATGATATGGCAACAAAAAAAGAGTTACAAAAAGTTATGGAAAATTTTATTGACCCTGACATGTACAAACATTTTCTTATTATGAATGGACAAAAGATAGAGGGCGATATTGCGTATAGTAATATATATAAATCAGCTAAAAAAACTATATATGTAGTAGATAATTATATAAGCTTAAAAACATTAGAATTATTAAGAGTAGCTAAAAATAATGTCAAAATTATAGTTTTTAGTGATAACAATAAGAATAGAGATATGCTAACTAGTTCGATTCTTAAAGATTTTAGAAATGATTATCCCAATATAGATATTGAATTTAAGGTAACAGATGGAAAATATCACGATAGGTATATTGCAGTAGATTACAATACAAAAGTTGAAAGTATATATCATTGTGGTGCGTCATCAAAAGATGTAGGTAGTAAAATTACTACTATATCAAAAATAGAAGATACAAAAATTTATCATCAAATATTTGATGAGTTACTAAATAATGATAATTTATTAATTAAATAAAGATATTTAAGTTAGCTTTTGATATAATAGTAAGAGTGAGATATATTGTTAAGAAGATATTAAATATTAAATAAAAATATGATTGCTATGAAAGGAGTTAGGAATGAATATACATGAATATCAAGGTAAAGAGTTACTAAGAGAATATGGTTTGCCAGTTCCAAATGGGGATGTAGCTTTTACAGTTGAAGAAGCGGTTGAAGTTGCTAAGAAACTTGATGGTGAAATAAAAGTCGTTAAGGCTCAAATTCACGCTGGTGGTAGAGGTAAAGCTGGAGGAGTTAAAATTGCTAAATCATTAGATGAGGTAAAATTATACGCTAATGAATTACTTGGTAAAGTTTTAGTTACTAAGCAAACTGGTGCTGATGGCAAAGAAGTAGGCAAACTCCTTATTGAAGAAGGTTGCGATATAAAGAAGGAATTTTACTTAGGTATAGTTTTAGATAGAAAAAAATCACAGATAGTTGTTATGGTATCTACTGAAGGCGGAATGGATATAGAAGAAGTTGCTGAAAAAACACCTGAAAAAATCTTTAAACAGTATATTCATCCTGAACTTGGTATGACTACATTCCAAGCGAGGAATTTAGCTCATGCATTAGAACTTCCAAAAGAGACTGTAAATGAAGCTATGGAATTTTTTATGGAATTATATAATGTATATATGGATAATGATTGTACGATTACAGAGATTAATCCTCTTGTATTAACTGGTGATAATCATCTTATAGCGTTAGATGTTAAAATGAATTTTGATGGCAATGCACTCTATAGACAGCCTCATATTGTTGAGATGAGAGATGAAACTGAGGAAGATGCTAGAGAATTAGAAGCTGCTAAATATGACTTATCTTATATTTCTTTAGATGGAGAGATTGGTTGTATGGTAAACGGAGCTGGTCTTGCTATGGCGACTATGGATATATTAAAGCATTATGGTGGTTCACCAGCTAACTTTTTAGATGTTGGTGGTGGAGCTACAACTGAAAAAGTTAAAGAAGCATTTAAGATTATTTGTAATGACAGTAGAGTAAAAAGTATATTTATAAATATATTTGGTGGTATTATGAAATGCGACGTTATAGCTGATGGGGTTGTTCAAGCAGCTAAGGAATTAGATTTAAAGATGCCACTTGTAGTTAGGTTAGAAGGTACAAATGTTGAACTGGGCAAGGATATTTTAAAGCGTTCATCACTTAATATCATTACCGCAGATACATTGGCAGATGGTGCTAAAAAAGCAGTAGAGTTAATTAAGTAAGGAGGAGCGATTATGAGTATTTTTGTAAATAAAGATTCAAAGGTTATTGTACAGGGTATAACTGGTAAGACAGCAAGATTTCATACAGAGCAAATGTTAGAGTATGGAACAAATATTGTAGCTGGAATTTCTCCTCAAAAAGAGGGTGAAACGGTTTTAGGAGTACCTGTATACGCATCTGTTGAAAAAGCTAAAAAGATTACAGGAGCTAATGTTTCTGTTATATATGTACCTGCTAAATTTGCAGCAGAAGCTATCATAGAAGCTGTTGATGCTGAGATTGAAATTATTATTTGTATTACAGAGCATATTCCAGTTGCAGATATGATTGAGGTTAAGGCTTTTATGAAAGGTAAGAAATCTCGTCTTATTGGGCCAAATTGCCCTGGTATAATCACTCCTGGAGAAACTAAAATAGGTATTATGCCTGCTTATATTCATTCAGAGGGTTGTATAGGGATAATCTCTAGGTCTGGAACTCTTACTTATGAAGCTGTTCATCAAATTGGAGAATATGGACTTGGTCAATCAACAGTTATAGGTATTGGTGGAGACCCAATTATAGGAACTAATTTTTTAGATGCTCTTGAAGCTTTTAATGAAGATGATGATACAAAGGCAGTTATTATGATTGGTGAAATTGGTGGCGATGCAGAAGAAGAAGCTGCTAGATGGATTAAGGATAATATGAAAAAACCAGTAATTTCCTATATTAGTGGAATGACTGCACCTAAGGGTAAAAGAATGGGACATGCTGGAGCTATTATACAAGGTAGCAAAGGAACAGCTGCTGAAAAAGTTGCTGTTATGAAAGAATGTGGTATAGCTGTATCTCCTACACCATCGCTAATAGGAACTACATTAGTAGAAGAACTTATGCGTAGAGGGTTATGGAATACAGAAATTAAGCCATCTAAAAATGTTGATGATGTTTTTAAAAAATATCAAGAAAGTAAATAAAGAGATAGGATTAAAATGATAAAATTAGGTGAAAAACAGAGTTTAAAAATAGTTAAAGAAACATCTTTTGGATACTATTTAATGGAAGAAGATGGGGATGTAGAGGTTCTAATCCCCAATCAATATATATTGGAAGGTTGGAATATAGGCGAAGAAGTCGAAGTTTTTATATATAGGGATTCTGAAGATAGACTTTTGGCTACAACGGAGGAACCGAAGATAACTTTGGGTGAATTGTCTATGCTTAAAGTAGTTGAAATGGCTAAATTTGGTGCTTTTTTAGATTGGGGTTTAAAGAAAGATTTATTTTTACCTTTTAAAGAGCAAAAGGGAAAGATAGAAAAAGGAAAAAGTTATTTAGTTGCCTTATATGTAGATAAAAGCGATAGGCTATGTGCTACTATGAAAATATCTAATCGTTTAGTTGCCAATTCTCCATATATAATTGGAGACGAAGTTAAGGGCGTGATATATCATATTAATAAAGATATGGGTGCTTTTGTAGCTGTAGATAATAAATATCATGGTTTTATACCAAATAAAGAATTATACGGTAATTATGCTCTTGGTGGTGAAGTAAAGGCTCGAGTTACAGAAGTTAGAGAAGATGGCAAATTAAATCTTAGTATACGAAAAAAAGCGTATTTACAAATGGATGATGATTCTCAAATGATATTAGATATGTTAGAAGAAAAAGATGGAACACTTCCTTATAATGATAAAACTGACCCAGAAATTATAAAAAAGGAGCTTTTTCTTAGTAAACGTGCATTTAAACGTGCAATAGGTCGTCTTTTAAAAGAAGATAAAATAGTTCAAACTAATGATGGAATAAAATTAAAGTAATAAAGAGGGATATTTTGTGGTTTTGGGATCAATAATTATAGGATATATATTTTGTATTGTAAGTTTTATATATATAAGTATGGGAATTTATGCTTTATCACTAAATTTTGATAATAGTATAAATAAAATATTCTTCTTTGTTTGTTTATCTGCAAATATATGGACATTATCCTATTCTATGGCAACGATTGCTGATACAGCTGAAATGGCTCTTTTTTTCAATCGAGTTTCATCATTAGGTTGGGGAACTTTTTATGCATTTTTGTTACATTTTACAAAAATATTAGTAAATAGGGATAAAAAAATATCTAAAAAATATTACCTTTTTATGTATTTACCCTCTGTTTTAATTATTTTGTTTATGGGGGTACTCGAGTCCTCTAAACTTGAATATAATATGGTAAAAAACTTATGGGGATATACGTCTATAACTCCAGCCACATTTACAAATACTGCTTTTAGTATTTATACTATAGTGTTTGCTGTGATGCAAATAATAAATGTTTTAAAATGGAATAAAGAGTTGCATTATACAGAATTAAAGAAATATATTAGAATTTGTATAATTTTATCATTTGCTTCAACCACTTTAACTTTTATAACAGATATGATTATTATTAGAATTATGCATATTCATTTTGCCCAGTTAGCGATTGTATGGACATTAATGCCTGTATCTTTTATTTTTTTAACATTGATAAAATCAAGAAGAATGCATTCGGCTATTACTCCTGATATTAATTTTATTTTAGGTAATAGATTACAAGAAAAGATATTTCAAATAACAGGGGTTATTTATATTTTAGTTTCATATGCTTTATATATTTCGGATTATTTGTCATCTGCAAATCATAGTGATGAAAAAGTTGGGTATATATTTTCAAGTATGCTATTAGGAATAGTTTATTTATTTTTGCTCAAAATGTTTAAAAATACAAAAAAACGAAATATGTTATTAATTATAATATATATGGTTAGCATTGTATGGTTGTTTTTTGGACATTATCATGAAATATTTATAATTATATGGGGTCTCTTTTTTTCTTACATAGCACTTGCTAGTATTTTTGATAGAAAAATATATTCATTTGTTATATTGGTATTTATCATAGTGTTTAGTTTAATTTATTCATATTTTAACCCTAGCATAGAGTATACATTTACTATATTTGATCAGTTAAAACGAATTGTGATTATGCTACTTTTTTATGTATTGATTACATATATAAATAATTCATATAGGAAAAATGATGAGAATAATATTAGGCAAATTAAAAATCAAAAAATAATTAATAATATTTATAGTAAAATTATTGATTTAGATATATATAATACAGATGAGAAAATAATAGAAATGTTAAATATTATTAATAAAGAGTTTAATTCATTAAATACATTTTATATCAAATTAGGTAATGAAGATAAAATTACTGTATATTCGATTGAAAAGGATAATTTATATACAAGTTACGATTATGAGAGAACAATTTTCAAACTAAACCCTAAATGGTTAGAGTTAATGTATAAAAATGAAGAACTTATGATATTTGATATTCAAAGAGAAGATTTTGCCTCTATGGAGTTAATTAAAAAATTTCAAGATAGAGGTATTACAGGTTGTTTTGCTTCACCTATTTTTGAAGGTAATATGTTAAAAGCCATAACTGTTACGGAATTTATCTTAAATGATGAAAATAAATTATTATATATATACAAAGATACATTTACTAATTTAATATTAGATGCTATCAAAAAAATAGCAACACAAAAAGTTTTGTATAAAAAATTAAATTATGATGATATAACAGAGCTTAAAAATAGATTGCATTTTGTAAAAGAAGCAACTGAAATTTTAGATACCAATAGAAATATTGAGTATTTTATGATTTATTTAGATGTGGATAATTTTAAAGTGATTAATGACGTATTTGGTCATTTAACAGGGGATGAAGTATTAAAACAAATATCTGTTCTTTTACAAAAAAATGGTCATAAAAATAATTTATACAATAGAATTAGTGGGGATGAATTTGTTATTTTCTGCGATAAGTCATATACAAAAGAAAGTGTAAAGCAATATGTAAAAGATATTTTAGATACATTTAAATCTGGAGTAACTGTTAATGATAATAAGTTTAGGTTAAATGTTAGTATCGGTATATCAAAATATCCAGAAGATGGAGACACAATAGAACTTTTAATTAAAAATTCTCATATTGCAATGAATAAAGCTAAAGATATGGTGAATAAAAAATATCACTTCTGTGATAGTGGTGATAAATTAGAAACTATGGAATATACAAAGTATACGGATAAATTATATACAGCACTTGATAATAATGAATTTGAACTATATTATCAGCCGCAAATATCACTTGAAGATAATAGAATTATAGGTGCAGAAGCGCTTTTAAGATGGAACTCAGCAGAGTATGGATATATACCACCTTATAAATTTATACCAATATTAGAACGTACGGGTATGATAGTTGAAGTTGGTGAATGGGTAATAGAAGAGGTTATGAAGCAAATTGTTAGACTTGAAGAAATGGAATTAGAGCCTATTAGAATATCTATAAATCTATCAGTTATACAATGTTTAGAAAATAATTTTATAGACAAAATAAAATTAATTTTGGCAAAATATAAAATTGACCCCAAGTATATTGAGTTTGAAATTACAGAAAGTATAGCGATAAATGATAATACTCTTGTAGCAGAAACATTTAATAAAATTAAAGAGTTGGGATTCTCTATTGCTATGGACGATTTTGGTACAGGATATTCCTCGCTTAGTAGACTTCAAGAAATGCCACTAGATAGGCTTAAAATTGACAAAAGTTTTGTTGATGGAATAGAGAAAGATGAAAAGAAAGAAATTGTAATAAAATTGATTATTGAATATGCTAAATTGCTAAATCTTTTTTCCATAGCAGAAGGTGTGGAAGAAAAATATCAAATTGACCACTTAAAAAATAATGGTTGCGATGAAATTCAAGGTTATTTTTATGCAAAACCTATGCGTCAAGAAGATTTTGAACAATATATTAGAAATCATAATAAATAAAAATGGCTGGATAAAAATCCAGCCATAAATATTTTTTGATGGAATTAACCAACTAATGTTTTTCCTAAGTTTTGGCAAAGCTCTAAGCCTTCATCATCTGGAGTGTTATTAACGATTAAAGTTTCAACTACGTTAGCTGATTTTTCGTCTTTCATTTGCTCTTCCCAGTTTCTCATCCACTCGCCATCGCCCCAGTCGTAAGAACCGAATAGAACTACAGTTTTTCCAGCAAAATCAGTATCAGCGATAAATGGCTCGAATTCAGCTTCTTCTAATACTTCAGAACCCATTGAAGGACATCCTAATGCAATATGAGTAGCTTCGTTAACCATATCTTGAGAAGCTCCATCTACAGATACAACTTCTACGCTAGCTCCAGCAGCTTGAGCTCCCTCAGCAACAGCGTTAGCCATCATTTCAGTGTTACCAGTTCCTGACCAATAAATAACTTTTACATTCATTTTAAATAAACCTCCTTAAATTTTACTGTCCAATTGAGCGATAACTGAGTGTATTGGCAACGATTGACAAAGTTCTAATACTTGTTTTTCAGCCGATTTGAATTTTTGTAGAATCATATCTGATTCCGTCGTGTCACCATACATTCTCCAACCATCTGTTTTAGAATGTTTAAGGCTAGGATGCCCTATAAAACCAATGACATCTTTTAAAGGGTATCCAAAAAAAACTCCATATTCCTTAGGCAATTTGTTTTCCATCAGATTATCACATAAATTAGACATATAGTCTTTTATTGTGAGATTACGATTATAACCTCTCATCTCAAGAAACTTAGTAATTCTTTTGTTATTTAGCAAACTTTGCATTGATAGATTGTTGAAAATCACTATTTTTATAGAATCGTTATTGCTGTAAACAAAATGATATCCAATATAAGGATGATTATTAAAAAGCATTTTAATATCTTCAAGTAATTCATTAAGAAATTTAAAATCCTTCTTAAAACAAAATATATGCATTGGTTTTTCTCCGAGTAGAGTAGGACCTAAACGCATCATAATATTAATTTCACGATATTTTTCATATGATTTTAAACAATCAGCAACTAAACAAATTGACGACATACTAAGCCTCCTGCGTGAAAATGATATTCATTCTCGTACAAATTGTATCACTTTATGCCTAAAAAGTAAACCGACTTTCTATATTTTTTTAATTATAATAAGTATATTTGCAAAAAACTATATATTAAATGGTTTAATAGAAAAAAATTGGTAATAAGAAAAAATATTTTTCTAAATAAAATTATATTTTAATAAATCTTCAATGATTTTAACATTGTATCATTTGCAATCGTATTGGATTCATATTGACTAATTTAATAGATAATAGTAATATATAATTAATAAATGAATATTCGTTTATTAATTATAAAAAAAAATTTTCTTTAATAAATTATATTATTTTAAAAATAAGTACATATTTTAATAGGATAAAAGTTTTAAATCATATTTAAAATTAATATTTTATTTAATATTTAAATAAGAAAGGGAGGATATAATGGCTAGAAATATAAATTATAAAAAACTTGAAGAAGTTAAATATGCCACTATGAAATTAATTGCCGAAAGTGGAACTAGGAATACTACAATAAGTCAAATTTCTAAGTTGGCAAAGGTTTCAAAAGGATATCTATATACACATTTTGAGAGTAAAGATGAACTTATATACGGTCTTATTAAAGAAATATACACAGACGTTTTTGATAAATGCACTTTAATAAGTCAGAAAAATATAACTGCAAAAGTTCAATTAGAAGAATTTATAGAATATATTATGTGTTTATTAGATGAAGATATTGTAAGGGCAAGGTTTTTAATATCTTTGGCACACGATGAAAGATTCTTAAAAGAATTTATTCTAAAAGAGGAAAAAGGGATATTTAATTTTGCTGATAAATTGCTACAAAAAGGTAAGAAAGAAGGAATTTTTAGAAAAAATTTAATAGTTGAAGAGTTGTTACTTGTTATATTTAACTTACCTATTTCTGGGAGCTATTACAAATTGATATTGGGTTTAAACTCTGAGAAATTAAATATAAATGATAGAATTTTATCATTGTGTTTTAATGCACTTAGATAAGTATATTGGGAGGTTTGTATGAAAAAGATAAGTTTAATTGCTATTATAATTTGTTTATTAGTTATAATGACTGGATGTAATTCTAATGATGCAGTTGAGGCAGAGGACGTTCGTTCAGTAAAAGTAGAAAAAGTTAGCCCTAAAACGGGGAATGAAATTTTAGAATATGTAGGTGTTGTTGCTTCTAAAGATATTACTAAATATAGTTTTAAAACACCTGGTGCTATTGAAAAAATATATGTTAGTGAAGGAGATAGAATAAACAAAGGTGACAAAATTGCTAAGTTAGATATAAGTGAACTTAATTTTGCTTTAGATGGTTCTACGGCAACTTTAGACGCTGCAAAGTATCAAGTTACACAAGCAAAAGATGCCTATAATTATGATAAAAATAATTTAGAGAATATGAAAAAATTACTTGATGAAGGTGCTATATCTAAGGACACCTATGATAAATTAAATTTAAAAGTTAATGTTTCTTATGAAAATTATAAACAGGCAAAAGAGAAAGTTACAGGGCTTAAAGCTGATTTAGAACATAAAAAATTCCTTTTAGAAAATGCTACATTAGTATCTGATATAGGTGGGTTTGTAGTAAAAGTTCTCTATAAAGAAAATGAACAAGTAGCTCCTTTTTATCCAGTAATAGTAGTTAGAAGCGAAGAGCAAATTGTAAATGTAGGAGTATCACAAAGAGATATTGATAAAGTTAACATTGGAACTGAGGCGATTATTGATTTTTATGATAAGAGTACAAAGGGAAAAGTAATTAATATAGCCGATTCTCCAGATACGGATACTAGAACATATAATGTTGAAATTTCATTAGAAGAAAATAAATATAAATTAGGAGAGATTACTAAAGTTAAATTAAATATTGGAGAGTTGTCAGGTATATGGGTTCCTATTAATTCTATATTATCAGATGGCGAAGATTATGTTTATGTAATTAAGGATGGAAGAGCTTTTAAACAGATGGTAAATATAGTTCAATTAGATAATGGAAGAATGATGGTTGATGGATTAGAAGAAGGTCAAGAAGTTGTAGTTGATGGTATGAAAAATTTGCTTGATGGTATGCTAGTTAATGTAACTGTGAATGATACGTTGTAGGGGGGAGTAATATGAAAACGCTTATAAGAAACCTTATAGAGGCACGACGTGTAACTTTATTTTTAGCTGTGATATTAGCCGTTGTGGGTATATATGGATATTATTTATTGCCTAGACAAGAGAATCCAGATGTTACTGCTCCGATTGCATTAATTGTGACAACTTATCCTGGTGCATCACCTAAAGAGGTCAATGAACTTGTTACAAAAAAAATAGAAGATGAAATGGCAGAACTTGATAATTTTGATTATGTAAGTAGTAGGTCGGAAGATAGTTTATCAGTAGTTATAGTATTTTTTGAAACAAATGCTGATAATGAAAAGGCAATGCAAGATGTTAGAAATGTTATGTCTGATGTAGAGTCCAAACTTCCTAGTGGTGTGATGGATGTTGATGTAAGAACTGACATTGTAGAAACTGCAGGAATGATTATCAGTCTTTCTGGTGAAAATTATTCATATGAACAGTTAGCATCGTTTGGCGAACAATTTAAAAAGGCACTTATGAATGTGGAGGGTGTATCTAAGTTTAATATAGTAGGTGAATTATCAAAAGAGGTAAAGGTAGATGTTGATACAAATAAATTAAATTTTTTAGAAATGTCTCTTGTAGATTTGGATAAGTATTTATTTGTACAAAATATTGAAATACCATCGGGAGATTTAGATACAGAAGATGGTAATATTAAAGTTAAAACATCAGGGATGTTTGAATCTGTTAAAGATATAAAAAATTTAGTTATAGGAGTATCTAAAGAAACAGGAGTAGTAACAAAATTATCTGATATTGCTAATATTTATATTGGACTTGAAGATGGAACTGAAAAATTTAAGCAAGATGGAAATAATGCAGTTCTTCTTACTGGTTATTTTAAAGAGAGTAAAAACGTTGTCTTAATAGGAAAAGAAGTTCGAAAGAGAATAGAAAAAGTAAAGTCTACTTTACCTAAAGATTTAATAGTAGAAGAAGTTGTGTATCAACCTGATGCAGTATCCGTTTCTACTAATGAATTTATGAAAAATCTTCTTATGGGTATTATATTAGTTATTTTTGTAGTTTTCTTTGGTTTAGGATTTAGAAATGCAATAGTTGTATCTACAGCTATTCCATTATCTATTTTGATGACTTTTGGGGCTATGTATTTTATAGGTATTAAAATACATCAAATATCACTTACAGCACTTATAATAGCACTTGGTATTTTAGTAGATAATGCAATAGTTATAAGTGATACGGTACAAGTAAAATTTGATAATGGTAGTGATATAATAGACGCGTCAATAAATGGTACAACTATGTCAGCTATACCTATATTTACAGCTACGCTTACTACAATTGCCGCATTTTCGCCACTTCTTGGTCTTGAAGGGCCAGCAGGTCAATTTATAGCACCTATTCCTAAAGTTCTTATAATCGCTATGGTTGCATCTTATATTGTGGCAATGTTTATTATACCATCACTTGCGGTAACTTTTTTTAAAAGAACAAAAGAGAGAAAAATAAAACCTAACAAATTAAGAAATTTTTTCAAAAAACTTTTGGATATAGGCTTAAAAAAGAAAGTATTAACTACGGTAGTTACTTTAGGTGTTCTCATTATGGTTATAGTTTTTATTCTACCAATACTTCCGTTTGAGTTTTTTCCTTATGCAGATAAGGATATACTTTATATTGATATAGAAGCTGAAAGGGCAGGGGATATTGAGTTTACAGAGAGTTTAACGGACAATATTTCTATAATTTTAACTGACGTTCCTGAACTTATAAGTAATACTGTTTCAATTGGAAATGGGATGCCTAAGTTTTATTCTACTATGATGCCGCCTAAGCCATCTAAGTCGTATGCACAAATGGTGTGTCATTTTGATTTGGATATAGGAGAGAATAGATTTAATTCAAGAGTAGAATTAAAAGATTACTTACAAAAAAAATTAGATAGTTCTATTTCAGGAGGGAAAGCAACAGTAAAATTATTAGAATATGCAGAACCTCAGCTTGCTAAAGTCGTAGTAAGGGTGTCTGGTGAAAATTATGAGCGAATAAGTGAAGTTGTTGATGAACTTGAAGTTAAGATGAATGATATAAAAGAACTTTCTAATGTTATAAGTGATAAAAATCCTTTGACATATCAAATAAGTGTAGACTCTGATAGTGATATAGCATCTTCTATGGGAATTACTACATATGATTTACAAAGTCAAATGAATATAGCACTTTATGGCAAAAAGTCTACTGTATTTAGAAAAGATGGCAAGGAGTATGATGTTAAGTTGAAATCTAATATGTCATCTAAAGCGGATATAGAAAATATGCTTGTAAAATCATCAATTACAAATAATAAAATTTTGTTAAGACAATTCGCTGATGTAACTTGGAGTAAGAAACACGATACTATTAGAAATTATAAAAGAGAAGAAACTATAACTGTTTATGCTAATGAAAAACATAATGCTAACTCAGTAGAGATAGAAAAATATATAGAAGAAAAAATAATCCCTACGATAGATACCACTGGAGTAAATATTACCTTTGATGGAGAGAGAGAACAAGTTGATAAGCATTTTGGTGCAGCGACAAGGCTTGCTTTTGGTACTGTTATTTTGATATTTGTAATTTTGGTGATACAGTTTAAGTCATTTGTTCAGCCATTTATTATACTTATGACAATCCCTCTTTCTCTTATAGGTTCTATTATTGGGTTATGGTTATTTAAGCAACCTCTTTCCTTTACAGGAGTTTTAGGGATAATAGCTCTTATTGGATTAGTTGTCAAAAATGGTATATTATTAATAGAGTATATTAATGAGGCGAGAAAGAGAGGAGAGGATATTGATAGTTCTTGTAAAGATGCAGTAGGTAAGAGATTTAATGCAATTATATTAAGTTCGCTTACTACTATACTTGGATTATTTCCACTTTCCATTTCGGGGAGTGAGTTATTTGCACCTATGGCAGTTTCTCTTATGTCGGGGTTATTAGTATCTACATTCCTTACTTTAATAGTTATACCTGTAATGTATAGTTTGGTTGAAACATTTGTTTTTAACATAAAACAGAAAAACTTAGCTAGAGCAAAATAAATTATTTATAAATGAAGTTCACCCCCTACCATTTGTAGGGGGATTAAATTATATATCAGCATTTTTTCTAAAAATGTAAAATTTTAGTCGGGGGGGGGGTTATTTTTGTAACAAGTATAAAAAAATTAAGTCTATATGCTAAAAAAGTAGTTATCAATAGTATAATATAGAAATGTCGTGTTATAATGTTTATGGGCACTAAATATTATAGAAAGAGGTATTAAGTATGTATATAGGAGTAGATTTGGGTGGTACTAATATAGCAGTTGGCATAGTTGATTCTAATGGAAAAATACTTAAAAAATCTCAAATCTTAACAAATAGAGATAGAGGGTTTGAAGCTGTTACAGATGATATTATTTTTATGATAAAAAAAATGATTGATGACGAGGTAAAAGAACCTAATCTTATTAAAGGTGTAGGTGTTGGAATTCCAGGAGTAATTGACCCTAAAACTAATCGTGTAATTTCTTGTGTAAATTTATTTTGGAATAATGAACCGTTAGGAGAAAAATTGCAAGGTGAATTAAATATTCCTACATTTATAGCGAATGATGCCACTTTAGCTGGACTTGCAGAATATAAATTAGGGACGCTTAAAAATATAGATAATGCAGTGCTTTTAACTATAGGTACGGGAATAGGTGCTAGTGTAATTTTAAATGGTAAGATTGTTTCTGGTACACATGGTATAGGGAGTGAAGTTGGTCATATGGTTGTAGGCGATGGTGACGATCACTGTAATTGTGGGAGAATAGGTTGTTTAGAAACATATGCTTCAGCTAACGCAATTATTCGATATGTTAAGAAGAATTTAGTTGACTATCCTGAATCTTTAATACATGATAGAATAGATGGAGATATTAACAAAATAGATGGAGCATTAATATTTGAATTGGCAAAAATGGGTGATAAAATTTGTTATTGTGCCGTAAAACGATGTGCAATGTATCTTTCAATAGGCATAATGAATATTATATCGGTTATAGACCCAGAGTTAATTGCTTTAGGTGGTGGTGTTTCTAATGCTGGCAATTTTCTTTTAGAACTTGTTAGAGAAGAATTGCAGACAGAAAAATACTTTAAAGATTCTCCTATTGCAGATATTTGTATAGCGAGTTTAAAAAATGATGCTGGAATACTTGGGAGTGCATTATTTGCTCAAGAAGCATTAAATAATTAATATGGGTGGTAAATATGGAAAAAATAAAATTAGATTATTCTTATTCATCGGTTTTAAAAGATGAAATAGAGTATTTAAAATCATTTATAGATGTATCTCATGCTATGTTGCATAATAAGACTGGTGCGGGAAATGAATATTTAGGATGGGTTGACCATCCTATTAATTACGATAAGGACGAATTTCAAAGGATATTAAAAGTAGCGGATAAGATAAAAAATTCTTGTGATGCTTTTGTTGTAATTGGAATAGGTGGTTCTTATTTAGGAGCTAAGGCAGCGATTGAAATTTTAAATCATAGTTTTTATAACAATTTGCCAAAGAGCAAAAGAAAAACTCCAGAAATTTATTTTGCTGGTCAAAATATCAGTGGTAAATATTTAAATGAACTTATAGATAGCTTAGAAGGTAAAGATATTTGTGTTAATGTAATTTCTAAATCTGGTACGACTACAGAGCCAGCTATTGCCTTTAGATTTTTTAAGTCATTATTAGAACAAAAATATGGCAAAGAAGAAGCTAAAAACAGAATAATTGCTACTACAGATGCTAAAAAGGGAGCACTTAGAAGTTTAGCCGAAAAAGAGGGATATGAAACATTTATTATTCCAGATGATATTGGCGGTAGATATTCTGTGCTTACTCCTGTAGGCTTACTTCCTATGGCTGTTACTGGAATAGATATTACTGACATGATGAATGGTTCAAAAAAAGCATATGAAGATTTTAGTGATTCAAACGTAGACAATAATATATGTTATCAATATTCAGCACTTAGGCATATTCTTAGAAATAGGGGCAAAGATATAGAAATATATGTTAACTATGAACCATCACTACATTATATGGGTGAATGGTTAAAACAACTTTATGGTGAGAGTGATGGTAAAGATAACAAGGGATTATTTCCTGCGAGTGTTGATTTTTCTACTGACTTACATTCTATGGGTCAGTTTATTCAAGATGGTAGTAGAAATTTATTTGAAACTGTTTTAAATGTTGAGAGTATAGATAATGATATGACTGTTCAATATGATGACGATAATTTAGATAGTTTGAATTACCTTGCTACAAAGAAGATGAGCTATGTTAATAATAAAGCATTCGAAGGCACATTGCTTGCTCATGTAGATGGTGGCACACCAAATATAGTTATCAATATTCCAAAATTAGATGCTTATCATCTAGGATTTTTATTTTATTTCTTTGAGAAAGCATGTGGAATGAGTGGATATTTATTAGGAGTAAATCCTTTTAATCAGCCTGGTGTTGAAGATTATAAAAAGAATATGTTTGCACTTCTTGGGAAAGAAGGCTTTGAAGATTTAGCAAACGAGTTAAAGCAAAGACTCAATAAATTATAGTGGAGGACAGATGAGCATTTTAGAAGTTAAGAATTTAAGTCATGGATTTGGAGATAGAGAGATTTTTAATGACGTGTCTTTTAGACTTTTAAAAGGTGAGCATATCGGACTTATTGGAGCTAATGGCGAAGGTAAGTCTACTTTTATGGATATAATCACTGGGAAGTTACAGCCTGATTTTGGTGATGTAAATTGGTCTAAAAGAGTTAGGTCTGGTTATCTTGACCAGCATACGGTTTTAAAAAAAGGCGATAGCATAAGAGACGTTTTAAAAACTGCATTTCAGTATTTATTTGATTTAGAAGCTGAAATGAATGATATGTTTATGAGAATGGGTGAAGTAACTCCAGAGGAAATGGAAACTTTACTAGAAGAATCGGGTACAATACAAGATATTTTAGACCATAATGATTTTTATAATATTGATTCTAAGATAGAAGAAGTAGCTAGAGGACTTGGGCTTACTGATATTGGTTTGGAGAAAGACGTTGCTGAATTAAGTGGTGGTCAAAGGACTAAAGTTTTACTATGTAAATTATTACTTGAAAAGCCAGATATACTTTTACTTGATGAGCCTACGAACTACCTTGATGAGGTTCATATTAATTGGCTTAAAAGATATTTACAAGAATATGAAAATGCATTTATTTTAATTTCTCATGATATTCCGTTTTTAAATAGTGTTATTAACCTTATATATCATATGGAAAATCAAAAGTTAGATAGATATGTAGGCTCATATGATGAATTTATGGCTGTATATGAAGCAAAGAAAAAACAGTTAGAGTCTGCTTATAAACGTCAGCAACAAGAAATTGCTGAATTAAAGGATTTCGTAGCTAGGAATAAAGCTAGAGTAGCTACTAGAAATATGGCTATGTCACGTCAGAAAAAATTAGATAAAATGGATGTTATAGAACTTGCTAGAGAAAAGCCAAAACCAGAGTTTAATTTTAAAATGGCGAGGACATCAGCAAAACTTATTTTTGAAACTAAGGATTTAGTTATTGGATATGATGAACCTTTATCGTCACCGCTTAATCTTAAAATGGAGAGAGGGCAAAAGATAGCGTTAGTCGGAGCAAATGGACTTGGTAAGACTACACTATTAAAGAGTTTAATTGGTGAGATTAAACCATTTTCGGGAGAGGCTATAAAAGGTGATTATCAATATATAGGATATTTTGAGCAAGAAGTCGATAGAAATAATTATAAGACCTGTATAGAGGAAGTATGGGAAGAATTTCCTTCGTATACACAGTATGAAGTTAGAGCAGCACTTGCAAAGTGTGGACTAACTACTAAGCATATTGAAAGTAAAATAGTAGTGCTTAGCGGTGGTGAAGCTGCTAAGGTGAGGTTGTGTAAGATTATTAATGCTGAAACTAATATATTGGTACTTGATGAACCTACAAATCATTTAGATGTAGATGCTAAAGCTGAGTTAAAACGTGCTTTGAAAGAATATAAAGGCTCGATACTTTTAATTTCTCATGAACCTGAATTTTATAATGATATTGTAACTGAGGTATGGAATTTAGAAAAGTATACAACAAAGGTGGTTTAAATATTACGAAAATATTACAAAAAGATGAATAAGTTGATAATTGTTCATATATGATTTATATTTAATATGTAAAAATATAAAATATATTAATTTGTTGGGGTGATAGAATGAGAAAAATTAGCAGTAAAAAAGGATTTACATTGGTCGAACTATTAGTCGTAATAGCGGTACTGGGTATAATGGCAGGTATAGGTCTTAATTCTATGAGTGGAATAACTGATATTTTTAGACGTAGAGCAGATGACAAAACGCTTGATCAAGTAGCAAGGACAATGCAGATTAGACTTATGGCAGATGACCATAAACTTTTACCAGCTAGTCCGAGTTCAGAACTTGTTTATACTACAGCGATAGTTCCAGAAATGAATTTAATTTCTCAGACAACTGGTGAACTTATGATAGCGAAAGCTACGGGTTATAAGATTTTTGGAAATCAAAACATCGCACAAGATGAGCTAAATACGAATGATTTAGAATTATATGTGACATTCTATTCCGATTCAGCGGATGGTAAAAAACATTATAGAAGAAGTGCAACTATAAGTGCTACATATATAATTTGGGATGGAAAAGGTTCTGGAGAG
>PDWI01001467.1_pt1 | contig 37386 bp, 33 predicted proteins | sample 1430891 | NCBI WGS metagenome assembly PDWI01 (sample SAMN01162508, study PRJNA174530) | Oral metagenome, whole genome shotgun sequencing project. | biome: Marine environment; feature: Marine mammal; material: Swab sample of the gingival sulcus; isolation source: swab sample of gingival sulcus... | reverse complement strand
TTTGATATATTAGAATGGGAAGAACAATGGATTAAATCAACTAATATTTCAAAAATTAAAACTTTTGAAAATCCTCTTGAAACGGCTATAAAATTATTTGAAAAGTATTAAAGCGGTACTCTCTATTAAACTGTCTATTATTTGGTCTCTTATAAAGTTTTGACATTTTATAATTTTCCTATTCATTCGATTATTCCTTTATAAAAACAATTAAATGATATTTTTAATCAAAATGTTGTACTTTATCTCAATCTAGAAATTCGAATTTTGAATTTTCGGGAATTAATCAATTTTGGAAGATTGTTAAAATTTTAGAATCAGACAGAGAACCGAGCAAAAATGATTGGAATAAATTATTTAGAACTCCGGGTTATAAAGTTTTACTTGCAACAGAATTTAATAGAAGTTTTTTTGAGAATAGTTTTAGATTAGTTTTTAAGCCAAGTGAAAAAAAAAATTTGGAAGAAGCTCTTAAATCTGGCAAGAATAGGGCACATTTAAATCATTATATAAAAGTAAGAGATAACAAGAATAAAATTAGAGAGCAACAAAAAAATCTAAGACGAAATAAAGAACATAGAAAAGCATTAAAAAGAACACTAGAATATCTGCCGCAAAGAAGAGTTTCTCAAAATGCTCCTGTTTCATTTGTAATTTTCGAAAGTAATGGGCGTGGTTCTTCACCAATAGTTGTTGATCTTGCTGCTTCAATTGAGTGGGATTTTGTAAGCTTTCTTGCTCATGAATATCACCATTGGTATAGGAGTAGACAATTACAAATAGATCTAAGAAAAGTTTCTTCAAAACATATAAATTTAATTAATGCATTTTCTCTTATTGAAGCTGAGGGTATTGCGGATATGGTTGATAAAAAAGATTGGTTTACTAAGCCAAGTAATGCCATTTCCGGATATGCTAAATCGTTTATAAATGATGTTAGGCGAACTCCTGCTATAATAAGTTATATAGATCAAGCATTAATTTATCTTTCACAAAATCCAGGCAAAGCTAATAAAATTGGAAAAGATATTTTAAATGTACTCCCGCAAAAAGGACATACAACAGGCTACTTTATGGCAAGACTAATTTTAGAAAAACTTAGTAAAAAGGAATTAGTTAAAACTGTTGGAAATCCATTTGAGTTTCTAAAATTATACAATAGAGCAGCAAAAAAAACAGGTGGAAAATATCCCGGATTTTCTAGCGAAGCAATAGACTATATAGATAATTTAGAAAAAGAATATGCTTTATAAAAAGTTTTGCTTGTAAAATAACTTAAATAATTAAGATTTATTAAGAGGATAAAAACAATCCCTATCAAAAATTCAAAATTAAAAAGGAAAAAACGTAAGACGTTAAAACTAAAGAGTAAAGGCACATATTCCGATAACTTTATCGCTACTCATTTCAAAAAAAAAGGATTTTTTGAGTAACTCAGCCTTTCCAGGCTGAGAAAATTAGCAACTGCTAAGAAATATCTTCATTGTGGGCTTAACTCGCAATCTAACACTTTGAATAGGTGAAGTATCATATTGGGAGCCTGCCCCTGCTTATCGGCTTGCCGCTTGCTAAAGCCCAGGAAGCTTATAGGTCATTAAGTATTTTTTATTTTGGACAGATGTGATAAATTCAATACTTACAAAACTCCTGATAAAAAACATCACAAAAAAATGCTATAGTTTTTGAAATAGTTAAAGACTATGTCATTATAAAATAATCTCTCAGAAAAAAACTTTGTCAATTCTTAATTTATAATTAGCTTTGCTTATCACTATTAAAATGGAAATATTATGAAGAAGGGACACCCAAAAGGTTTAGCAATTCTATTTTTTACTGAAATGTGGGAACGTTTTAGTTTTTACGGAATGAGAGCAATTCTGGTTCTCTATCTTACAAAAGAAACAATGGGCAGTAATCCCGGACTTGGATGGAACAATGCTGAAGCACTTGGTTTGTACGGTTGGTACACAATGCTTGTATATGTTATGTCAATTCCTGGTGGAATAATTGCCGATAAATGGTTAGGACAGAAAAAAACAGTTTTTCTTGGCGGACTGCTTATTGCTGCCGGACAATTTGCACTTGTTGTACAAAATATGACAATGTTCTATTCAGGGCTATTTCTTATTATAATAGGTGTTGGATGTTTAAAACCAAATATTTCTACAATGTTGGGAGGATTATATAAAACAGGTGATCCTCGTAGAGATATTGGATTTACAATATTTTATATTGGAATAAATATCGGTGCTGCTTCCGCTCCAATTTTAGTTGGTTATATTGGTGAAGAAATTAGTTGGCATTACGGTTTTGGTCTAGCCGGAATAGGAATGTTACTTGGACAAACCGTTTACATTTGGGGACAAAAATATTTAAAAGATGTTGGTAATTATATACCGGCACCAAAAATTGAAGGATCTAACACTAATAAACCTCTTACCAAAATTGAAAAAGATAGAATTATTGTTTTGTTAATTTCGTTCTTAATTGTAATTGTATTTTGGGCTGCTTATGAACAAGCCGGCGGTTTAATGAATATTTATACTAATGATAAAATTGATAGAACAGTTTTCGGTTGGGATATTCCTGCTAGTCTATTTCAATCCGTTCCGGCAATATTTGTAATTATTTTGGGAACACCGGTTGCACTTTTTTGGGCAAAGAGACAAGAAAAAAATAAAGAGTCTTCTTCATTATTTAAAATGGCAATTGGAACAATGATAATGGGAACGGGATTCTTAATGATGACTGGTGCAGCACTGGAATCTCAATCCGGAACCAAGGCTATGTTAATTTGGCTAATTCTTTCTTACTTATTACAGGTTATTGGCGAGCTTTCAATTTCTCCTGTTGCATTGTCATTTATTACAAAATTAGCTCCTGTTAAATATTCTTCTATTATGATGGGAATTTATTTTGCTGCATCTGGTTTAGGTAATAAAGTAGCCGGCTTGGTTGGCGAACTTGCTCAAAGTTCCGGAGAACTTGAAGTCTTTACAGGAATTTTTATTTTTTGTGTTGCCTTTGGATTCTTGCTTCTTGTATTCTTTAAGAAATTAAAAACACTTACTCATGGAGCTGAAGAAGTTACTGTTACTAATTAAACTAATTAGAAATAATTTTTTAGTAACAGATAAATAACAAATAACTATTTGTCTTACAAAATTAAAATTAAATCAAACTTCATAATTAAAATAATTTGAAGTGTGATTAGAAACTTGAATACTTAATATGTCAGTAAATTATAGAGTACTAAATAAACAAGAGAAAGAGAGTATAAAGAGAATTTTAATTATTCAACAAAAACCATTTGGTGATATTCTATTAAATACCGGATATTTTGCAGAACTCCGCAATCATTTCAAACATGCACAAATTGATTATCTAATTCAAAAGCCTTATAAAACTGTTTTAGAAGAAAATCCATATTTAGATAATTTAGTTCTTATGGAAAAGAAAGACGGTTTTCAAAATCTAATTGAAATTGTTAAAACTATCTTAAAAATAAGAAAACGAAAATATGATTTAATTATTGATCAAATAAGAGGAACAAGTTCTGCAAGATTAATTTTATTTAGCGGTGCAAAATATAGACTTGGACATATTAAAAAAGTAAAAAAACATTTTGGCTTTACATTTAACAGATGGAATAAATTGTATAATCTTACATTACCACGAGGACCAATTAGATATTATGGTAGATTTAAATTTGATTTACTTAAACCTCTTGGGATTAAAGAAGTAGAACATAATTTGTTTTATCATGTTAAAGATGAATCGAAAAATTATATTGAAAAATGGCAGAAGGAAAATAATCTGGAAGATAAATCATTTGTAATATTTTCTCCAGGTTCACCGGTTAGAAGAAAAAAATGGAACCTAAATCTATTTGCGAAAACTGCAGATTTAGTACAAGAGAAATTCAATTATAAAATTGTAATAATTTGGGCTCCGGACGAAATTAATGATGCAAAAAAAATGAAAAATCTTATGAAGACAAAAGCTATTCTCGCACCTAAAACTTCTTTTAACGAGGGAGCTGCATTATTGCAAAAATCTGTTTTATTAGTTTGTAATGATGGTGGTATTAATCATGTAGCTGTCTCTCAAAAAATTCCTTCAATTGCAATTTTCGGAGCAAAATCTGCACCGGATAAATGGTGTGCTTGGCATTTACCTCAGCATATTTATCTTAAGGATTGGAATCATTTTGATCTTGAAGATGATAGTTTTAATATAACTCCGGAACAAGTTTTTAATAAAATAACTGCGCACTTCAATAATAAAGAAAATAAAAATCTAAATGCCCTTTATTACGAAAGGGAAGTTTAGTCTCATAATTTTTGTCGGTTTTATTCAAATTAAAAAATACTAAACAAAAATAGAACTATTTACTCATCAACATCATCAACAAACATTGTAAAAATTCCTGCTATAATCATTGATGCTCCGCCAAAGAGAAGTGCATAAATTGCTTCATTCCCAAATAGATTCTTTACAAAAAATCCTAAAATTGCGGCAGCAGTTATTTGAGGAATTACAATAAAGAAATTGAAAATACCCATATAAACACCCATTTTTTTTGCTGGCAATGAACCCGTTAAGATTGCATAAGGCATGGCTAAAATAGAAGCCCATGCAAGCCCAATTCCTAGTTCAGAAATTAAAAGAAGATTAGGATCTTTAATTACATAGAACGAAGCTAAACTTAATCCACCAATAACTAAACTTATTATGTGAACAATTTTTCTATTTGTTTTCTTTGCTATCCACATTATTACAAAAGCCATAATTGCAGCAAATCCATTGTAAACCGCCATTAAAATCCCAACCCAATCAGCTCCTTCGTTATAAAGAGCCGTAGATGTATCTGTTGCTCCGTAAATATGTCTGGTTACCGCGGGAGTTGTGTAAATCCACATTGCAAATAAAGCAAACCACGAAAAGAATTGAACAAAAGAAAGCTGCTTCATCGTTTTAGGCATTTGGTAAAGATCATTAACTATGGATAATAGAGAGGACTTTGATTCCTTATTTTTAGCTAAGAAACCGGAAAATATTTGAAGAATACCAAATACAATTATTCCAGTAAAAAGAACAAATAAACCATAATCCATATAAACAAATGAATTAAAAAGAACTAGAATTATTATTCCGACTACAGTCCAAAATAATCCGTTCTTTATTAATCTTTCTGATTTTATAAAATTTCCACTTCGTACTACATCTTCATTATCTATTGATTTCTCTTCAGAAAACTTTGCGAGTTCATCTGGTGAATATTCTTTTGTTCTAAATACTGTCCACAATACAGCTAAAAAGAAAATAGTTCCACCAAAATAGAATGAATATTTTACTGAATCCGGTATTGCACCATCTGGAGCTGTGTTAGAGATTCCTAACCAATTTGTCATAATATACGGAAGTGCAGATGCAACAATTGCACCTGTTCCAATGAAAAAACTTTGCATCGAAAATCCGATTGTTCTTTGTTCTGATGGAAGCATATCACCAACAAAAGCTCTAAAAGGTTCCATAGAAATATTTATAGAAGCATCCATAATCCATAGCATTCCTGCAGAAAACCATAGGTATGGAGAATTTGGCATTATAATAATTGCTAGTGAAGCCAAAATAGCTCCAAATAAAAAGTAAGGTCTTCTTCTGCCTAAACGTCCCCATGTATTGTCACTCATATGACCAATAATTGGTTGAACAATTAATCCTGTTACCGGAGCTGCGATCCATAAAATCGGTATTTCGTCTATATTTGCACCAAGTGTTTCAAAAATTCTACTTACATTGGCGTTTTGAAGTGCAAATCCAAATTGTATTCCAAGAAAACCAAAACTCATGTTCCATATTTGCCAAAAACTTAATCTAGGTTTTTTCAATTTCATCTCTTTTTTTATAGTTAAAAAAAATACTCTTCCTAAAATAATGGTTTTTTAATTATTCTAATATTTTTCTGTAAAGAATATTACAACAAATCTTTATATATTTATTTTAATAATTATTTAAAAACAAATTTATATTATTATGAAGTTCGATCCTAAAAGCTACTATACAAAACAAATTAAAAATTTTGAAAAAAAATATCAGCCAATTTTAAAAAATAAAACCCCAAAATCTTTATATGAACCTTGTGATTATATTGTTGAAAGCACAGGGAAACGGTTACGACCATTTTTAGTTTTGGTCTCGGCTCAAGCAGTTGGGGGCAAAGCAAGTTCGGTAATGAATGCAGCAATGGCTGTTGAATTGTTCCATAATTTCACCTTAGTTCATGATGATATTATGGATAATGCTGATAAAAGAAGAAACCGAACAACTCTGCATATTAAGTATGATTTAAGTACAGCTATTCTTGCCGGAGATAATTTACTTGCAATAGCTTATAAAAGTTTACTTAAAGATTGCAAGAAACATGGTACAAGTCCGGTTGAAGATTTTACACATGGACTTATTGAAGTTTGCGAAGGACAAAGTTTGGACAAAGATTTTGAAACTCGTAAACAAGTTACTCTTAATGAATATATTGAAATGATTGGAAAGAAAACCGCTGCCTTGGCAGAAATATCTTGTTCAATAGGGGCAAAACTTGGCGGTGGAAATCCTAAAGAAATAAAAGCTCTAAGAAGTTATGGTAATTATTTGGGATTAGCTTTTCAAATCCAAGATGATTTGCTAGATATAATGGCTGACGAAACTGAATTAGGTAAGAAGATTGGTGGAGATTTACTTGAAGGTAAAAAAACTTATTTATTACTTAAAGCACTAGAAAAAGCAAAAGGGAAAGATAAAGAGTTAATACAAAAAGTTATTACAAATAGCGGAATACGAAAAAATCAAATTAACACATATAAAAAATTATATATAAAATTAGGTGTAATTGATGATGCCTCAAAAGAAGTTAAAAGATATACTACTTTAGCTTTAAAGGCTCTATCAATTCTAAAAGATGAAAAATCTAAATTAACACTTGAATGGTTAGCAAATTCTTTAACGGATAGAAAAAAATAATGATTGAAAAAGAAGTTACGATAATTAATAATGCCGGTTTACATACACGTCCGGCAGCAACTATAGTAAAAATTGCAGCTCAATTTAAAAGTGAATTCTTTATTAAAAAAGATGGAATAAACATAAACGGAAAAAGTATTATTGGTGTTATGACTTTAGCTGCTGAAAAAGGATCGACATTACTATTAACTTTTGAAGGTGATGATGAAAAAGAAGCATCTACTACAATTGTAGATTTTTTTGAAAGAGGATTTGACGAATTATGAGAAAAAATCTACTAAAAGGTGTAGCTGCTGCAGCTGGAATTTCAATAGGTATTGCGTATTTATATGAGAAACAAATTGAAGTTGTTGAAAATGAATTTATTACTGATGTTGATGAAGCATTAAAATCTTTTGATACAGCTCTTAAAAAATCTCAAAAAGAACTTAAGAAAATATTTAAGCTTGCAGTTGATAAAATGGGCGAAAAAAGAGCCGGTATATTTGAAGCCCAAATGATGATTCTAGAAGATCCTGTTTTAATAGATATTATAAAGAATAGAATTAAATCTGAAAAAAGAACACCTGCATTTGTAGTTGACGAGGAAATATCAAAATATCAAGAAGTATTAGCTTTATCTAAAGCAACATATATGCAGGAAAGAAAACATGATATTGAAGATATTAAAAATCGTATTATCAGAAATCTGAAAAAGAAAAAGTGGAAATCTAGAATTGATAAAGATGTTATAGTTGTTTCAAATAATATTACTCCCGCTGATACTGTTTTATTTTCTAGAGAAAATGTAAAAGGATATGTTACAAATTTTGGTGGTTTAACATCGCATGCTGCAATTGTAGCCCGTTCTCTTCATATTCCTGCAGTATTGGGAATTCATGATGCTACAGCTAAAATAAAAAATGGAGATATTCTAGTTGTTGATGGATTACATGGTGAAGTTATTGTCTCTCCAACTGATGAACAATTAAAATATTATCAAGACAAACATAATCGATTAAAAGAGTATGATACTGAGTTAGCTAAACTTGTAGATAAACCGGCTGAAACGTTAGATGGTAGAAAAATTATTTTACGTGCTAATTTAGATATAGTTGAAGAATTAGAATATATAATTAAGAATGGGGCAGAGGGAACAGGTTTAGTAAGAACAGAACAAATATTTAATCTTGAAGATGAATTTCCTGATGAAGAACAGCAATACAAAACCTATATCGACTTAGCAGAAAAATTATATCCGCATATAGTTATTATTAGAGTTTTTGATATTGGCGGTGATAAAGTTTTTCCTGTTGATGTTAAGGAACCAAATCCTTTCTTAGGTTGGCGTGGTATTAGATTCCTACTAGATAATGAACCTCTATTTAAAACCCAAGTAAGAGCTTTACTTAGAGCAAGTGCACATAAGAATATTAAATTTATGCTTCCGATGGTTTCTTCGTTACACGAAGTAAGAAGAGCTAAAGAAATTGTAGAATGCTGTAAAGAAGAACTTAGAATTGAAGGTAAAGATTTTGATAATAATATAAATATCGGAATTATGATTGAAGTTCCATCAGTAGCAGTTATGGCAGAAGAATTTGCTGAAGAAGTTGATTTTATTAGTATTGGAACTAATGATCTAATTCAATATCTACTTGCTGTTGATAGGGGAAATGAAATAGTTTCCTCTCTATATAAAGAATTTCATCCTGCCGTAATTAGAACACTTAATAAAATTATTAAGTTAAGTAAACTTGGTAAAGCAAGAGCAAGTATGTGTGGAGAAATGGCGGGAGATATTCTTGCTACACCATTATTGTTGGGTATGGGATTAGATTCGATGAGTGTTTCAGCTGCGGCAATTCCGCATATAAAGAAAATTATTAGATCTATTAATTATGAAGAAGCAAAAAATCTTGCTGAGGAATGTTTGAAATTTAAAACTGAACGAGAAGTAAGAGAAAGATTACTTGAGTTTTTCAAACAGAATTTTTCTGATGAATTAGAAAACTTTGTATAAATTTTGTACCAATTTATATACCTAAAATCATAATTAAAATATCTTTATCAAATCAACTTGATTATTTTAATCTATGTGGAAAATACTTAAATCTGAATTCAAACTATTCTTAGATAATTTCTATAACAATGATAAAAAAGAAATTATAATTTTTCTTTCTTCAATTATACTTCTTACAATTAGTTGGTATTTTATAAATCCTAGATTCTTTAATTATTCTTTCAAAGATTATTTTCAGAATGATAACATTATAGTTCATCTATTACCTTTTGCATATTGGTTTTTAGTTGATAGTATTCTTTTATTTCTTATACCTGCTTTATTAATTAAATCTGTTTTTAAAGAAAAATTATCAAATTTCGGAATTTGTTTTGGGCAAAAAAAAATTGCTTTAGTTTTAACAACTTCATCAATTATTTTTGTTCTTCCAATTATATTATTTACTTCAACAGCTAATAGCTTTACAAAGTACTTTCCGTTAATGCAAGAAATAACAAATAGTAATTTATATATTTTTTTTGTTTACGAGATATTGTTCATAATTTTTATATTTTCTTGGGAATTTATTTTTAGAGGATATATATTATTTGGGTTAGAAAAAAAGTTTGGGTTCTATGCTATATTCATTCAAATGATACCTTTTGTAATTTTACATAATGGAAAACCATTTTTTGAAACATTTGCTTCAATTTTTGGTGGAATTTTTTTAGGGTATTTAGCGTTAAGAACAAGATCGGCATACTATGGATTTTTCATCCATACATTTATTTTAGTTACATTAGATATTCTTGCCTATCTAAAATCTTGAATTATAAAATTTTTGTTTATTTTAAATTATTGAAAATACAATTTTGAAAGGTAGAAAATGAAATTTGCTTTAAATGTAGATCATGTTGCAGTTTTAAGAAATGCAAGAGCAGAAGAAAATCCGGATCCGGTAACTTTTGCTCTAATGGCAGAACTATATGGCATTGATGGAATAGTTGTTCATCTTAGAGAAGACAGAAGACATATAAACGAACGCGATGTTAGACTTTTAAGAGAACAAGTTAAAACTAAGCTAGATCTTGAAATGGCTTGCGATCAAGGAATAATTAATATAGCCAGAGATGTTCAGCCTGACCTTGCTACTTTAGTTCCGGAAAAAAGAGAAGAATTAACTACAGAAGGTGGACTTAATGTAATTGATAATATTGAAGTTGTAAAAGATACAATTGATCAATTACACGATTCTGAAATTCCTGTTTCATTATTTGTTGAGCCAGATCTAAAACAAATAGATGCTGCCGCTGAAATTAATTCTGATTTAATTGAATTACATACCGGTGTTTATGCAAATGCAGTTACTGAAGAAGATGCTTTTGATGAACTTGAAAGAATTAGACAAGCTGCCATTCATGCAAAGAAAATAGGACTTGGTGTTAATGCAGGGCACGGCTTAAATTATGTTAACATGAAAGAATTTGTTGCAATAAAAGATGATATTGATGAAGTAAGTATTGGACAATCTATTATAGCCAGAGCAGTTTTTGTAGGATTAGAACAAGCATTAAATGAAATGATGATTTTAATAAACCAATAAAGAATGAAAAATCTTAAAAGGAAATTAGAATATCATTATAAGAAATTTGATGCATCTCAAATTTATCCTGATCCTCTTATTTTTCCTAAGAGATATAAAACAGAATCGGATATTGAAATATCTGCATTTATTTCAAGTATATTTGCTTATGGAAATGTAAAGCAGATAATTAATTCATTAGAAAAAGTTCATGCAGTAATTGGTAAAAATCCTACACAGTTTTTTAATGACTTTGATCCTAGTAAACATGAAAAATTTTTCAAAGAGTTTAAGCATAGATTTTATTCAGGTAGTGATGTAAAAACTTTATTTCTAATAGTTCAAAGTATCTTAAAAAATTATAAGTCAATAAAACATCTTTTCTTGTTATATCATTTTGATGATGAAATGAATATGAAAAATTCCTTGTCTTCCTTTTCTACAAATCTATTGGAGTTAGGAGTAAGAGTTTCGGAAATTACAAATGGTGTTAAATTTATGTTCCCAAATCCTGCAAAGGGAAGTGCATGCAAAAGAATGAACTTATTTTTACGATGGATGGTTCGAGAAGATGAGTTGGATTTTGGTTTATGGAAAAAAGCAATTAAAAGAAATGAACTGGTAATTCCGGTTGATACACATATAGCAAGAATTAGTAAAGAATTAGGATTAACTAAAAAAAATAATGTATCTTGGCAAATGGCAGAAGAAATTACAGAGAATTTAAGAGTATATGATCCAATTGATCCAGTAAAATATGACTTTGCAATTTGTCATATTGGTATCCGTAAACTAAAGTTTTAAGAACATGCTGTAAGAGATTACAAAAAAAGTAGTTATAAATAATAAAAATATATTGCATAATAAAAAAATAACTAATATATTTCTGCTTCAATTGTTTTATAATTTGTTGATAGTTGAGATTTTTTCTAACCTTTTTTGCCGGGGTGGCGGAATTGGTAGACGCACTGGACTTAAAATCCAGTGGGAGGTATCTCCCGTGCCGGTTCGAGTCCGGCCCTCGGTACTAGGTTGAAAAAATATAAAATAAATAAGATATACTATAAACTGGGTTCTTAGCTCAGTTGGTTAGAGTGTCTGCTTGACGTGCAGAAGGTCAGTGGTTCGAATCCACTAGGACCCACAACAATCCGGAGTTTACTCCGTTTTTTTTTAAAGTGTAAAAAAATGAGTAAAATTAATATTACATTCCCTGATGGTTCCATTAAAGAATTCAATAATGGTACTACACCTTTTCAAATTGCACAATCAATTTCTTCGCGTTTAGCCGATGATATTTTAGTAGCAAGTGTTAATTCTAAATTGGTGGATGTTCATTCTGCTATTAATGCAGATGCAACAATAAAACTTCATACATTTAAAGATGATATTGGTAGAGAAGCTTATTGGCATTCTACTTCTCATCTAATGGCTCATGCAATTCAATCATTATATCCTGAAGCTAAATTTGGTGTTGGTCCGGCAATTGAAGGTGGCTTTTATTATGATTTTGATATAAATGATAAGCTTACTGAAGCTGACTTAGAAAACATTGAAAAGAAAATGATGGAACTTGCTAAAGAAAATACTTCTTTTCAAAGGCAGGAAATATCGAAAGCTGAAGCTCTGGAGTTTTTTGGAAAAGTAAACGATCAATATAAACTTGAATTGATAAATGAATTTGACGAGGAAGAAGAAACTATAAGTCTTTATCACGAAGGTGATTTTACTGACTTATGTCGCGGACCTCATATTCCATCTGTTGGAAAAATAAAATATGTAAAACTCATAAATATTTCCGGTTCTTACTGGCGAGGCGATGAAAAACGTCAAAGTTTGCAACGAATTTATGGAGTGTCATTTCCTAAAAAGAAAATGTTGGAAGAGCATCTTAATTTGCTTGAAGAAGCTAAAAAAAGAGATCACAGAAAATTAGGAAAGGCACTAAATTTATTTAGCATTGAAGAAGAATCCGGACCAGGTTTAATATACTGGCATCCAAAAGGTGCAAGTATTAGAAATACTGTTGAAAATTTCTGGCGTGAAAAACATATAGAAAATGGTTACGATTTAGTTTATTCACCTCATGTAGGAAAAAGCTGGCTTTGGGAAACTAGTGGTCATCTATCTCATTATAAAGATAATATGTTTGCTCCAATGTCTATTGATGAGCAAGATTATTATGTAAAACCAATGAATTGTCCGTTTCATATTTTAATGTATAAAGCAAATTTACATTCTTATAGAGATTTACCATTAAGATGGGCGGAACTAGGAACTGTTTATCGTTTTGAAAAAAGCGGTGTTCTTCATGGGTTGCTTAGGGTTAGAGGTTTTACTCAAGATGATGCACATATTTTTTGTACCGAAGAACAAATTGAAGATGAGATTATTGAAGTTATCCGTTTTTCTTCTTACATTTGGAGCTCTTTTGGTTTTGATAACCTTAAATTCTATGTATCAACAAAACCTGAAAAGGCTGTTGGTGAAGATAAACTTTGGGAAACTGCTACTCATTCATTAAAAAATGCTTTAGAAACACAAGGTTTAGACTACGAAATTGATGAAGGTGGCGGTGCGTTTTACGGTCCCAAAATTGATATAAAAATTAAAGATGCTTTACATCGTGAATGGCAAATGACTACAATTCAATTTGATTTTAATTTGCCTGAACGTTTTGATATGAAATATATTGGTGAAGATGGAAAAGAGCACAGACCATTTATGGTTCATAGAGCTTTACTTGGTTCAATTGAACGTTTTATGGGTGTTCTTATAGAACATTTTGGTGGAGCATTTCCGGTATGGTTGGCTCCAACTCAAGCTGTTGTAATTCCGGTTTCTCAAACTTTTTCAGATTATGCAGAAAAAGTCGGAGCTGAATTAAAGAAAAATTCTGTTAAAGTTAAAGTTGATACACGAAGAGAGAAAATTGGATATAAAATTCGTGAATGGGAAACTGAAAAAGTGCCATATATGTTAATTGTCGGAGAAAAAGAAGTTAATTCTGAAACTGTTTCAGTAAGAAAACATAAAGAAGGCGATAAAGGAAGTTTAAAAATAGAAGAGTTTATTAGTCAAATTACTAATGAAATCAATCATTAATCCATCAATTAATTTGGAGGTTTAAATCGCTAAAAAGAAACAACTTACTAACGAAGAAATAAAACATCCTGAGATACGATTATTAGATCCTGATGGTAAGCTAATAGGAATTGTAACTGCGGAGGCTGCTTTAAGAAAAGCAGATGAAGCTGGTTTGGATTTGGTGGAAATTGCTCCACAAGCAAAGCCACCTGTATGCAAAATTATCGATTACGGGAAATTACAATATAAGCAACAAAAACGTGATAAGTTACAAAAGAAGAAACAACACGTTACTATATTGAAGGAAATTAGATTACATCCTAATACCGACAAACATGATTTTGATTTTAAGTCAAGACATGCACTAAAATTTCTTGGTGAAGGTAATAAGGTGAAAGTTTCTGTTGTTTTTAAAGGCAGAGAGTTAGCGTATAAGGATCACGGAAAAGAATTATTACTTAGATTTATAGAAAGTTTAGCAGAAGTATCCAAGGTAGAACACGAAATTAGATTTGAGGGGCGAACTATGCACGCGATAGTTGCTCCAACAAAAATTAAAACTAAGAAATAATAAACAGGTTTAATTATGCCAAAAATGAAAAGTAACAGAGGAGCAGCCAAAACATTTAGAAAAACTGGCTCGGGAAAAATTAAAAGAAATAAAGCATATAGTGCACATATTTTAACCAAGAAAAGTCCTAAAACTAAACGTGGTTTAAGAAAAGCTACTTTAGTATCAGAGGCTGATTCTAAACGTGTTAAAACTATGATTCAATAAAAGGAGAAGATGAACGATGCCTAAAGCTAAAAACAATGTTGCATCTAGAGCGAGAAGAAGAAAAGTATTAAAACTTGCAAAAGGTTATTGGGGTTCAAGAAGTAAAGTCTATACTGTTGCAAAGCATTCTGTAGAAAAAGGTTTACAATATGCTTACAGAGATAGAAAAAACAAGAAAAGAACTTTTAGAAAATTATGGATTGTAAGAATCAATGCTGCTGCAAGAATTAATGGAACTACATATTCTCGTTTAATGCATGCAATGAAAGAAAAAGGTATTGATATAAATAGAAAAGTATTAGCAAATTTAGCTATTGAAAATCCTAACGCTTTTGCTGATATTGTAAAATTTGTATCTGCATAATTTTATTAATACCCCTAATGTTTTCTCTTTTAATTAAGTAGATTATTATTAGGGATATTTTTTTAAATATTTGAATATTATGAAAGAAAAAGTTGAACAAGCTAGAACTGATTTTGATTCTGATTTATCTAAAGTAAACGATAATAGCTCACTTGAAGAATTACGGATAAAATATTTTTCAAGGAATGGAATTTATGCTAACCTTTTTGAAGAATTTAAGTCTTTACCCAAAGATGAAAAACCAAAATTTGGAAAGCTACTTAATATCGAAAAGAATAAATCCCAAAAGCTCTTTGATGAATTAAAAGAAAAGTTAAGCAAAAACAGTTCTAACAATTCTGAACGAATAGATATTACATTACCCGGTAGAAAAGCTAATCTGGGAACTAATCATATTCTTACCCAAACATTAAATGAAATTAAATCAATATTTAAAGGTTTGGGTTTTTCTATTTATACTGGACCCGAAATTGAGTCTGATGAAAATAACTTTGAAATGTTAAATTTTCCAGATGACCATCCTGCAAGAGATATGCAGGATACTTATTTTCTTAACAATTCTTTCTTGTTAAGAACTCATACATCTCCTGTGCAAGTTAGGTTAATGAAAGAAGAAAAACCTCCTTATAGAGCAATTATGCCAGGGCGTGTATATAGAAATGAAGCAATTTCTGCAAAAAGTTATTGTTTATTTCATCAGTTAGAAGGTTTGGTAATTGATACCGATGTAACATTTGCAGAATTGAAAGGAACATTAGTCTATTTTGCAAAACAATTATTTGGAGAAAACGTTAAATATAGATTTAGATCCAGCTTTTTCCCATTTACTGAACCAAGTGCGGAAGTTGATATTTGGTGGCAGCCAAAAGGCAAAGAAGGAAAATGGTTAGAAATTTTAGGTTGCGGAATGGTTGATCCAAATGTTCTAAAAAACTTGAATATCGATTCAGAAAAATATATCGGATATGCTTTTGGTATGGGTATTGAAAGAATAACAATGTTGAAATATGGCATTGATGATATTCGTTTGTTTTTTGATAACGACAACAGATTTTTAAACCAATTTAAATAGACCGAGGAAAAGTTTTGATTATTTCTCTAAAATGGCTAAAAGATTATATAGATATTGATGATATTTCAGTTGATGAAATTGTAGACAAATTAACGACAAGTGGTTCTGAAGTTGATGAGGTTATTGATAAATCTAAAGAGTTTGAAAATATAGTTGTGGGAAAAGTTGAAAGTCTTGCAAAACATCCTAATGCTGATAAATTATCTGTTTGTAAAGTTTCCGATGGAAAAGAAACTTACGATGTAGTTTGCGGAGCACCAAATGTTGCTGAAGGACAAATTATTGCGTTTGCCAAGATTGGAGCAATTATTCCAAACGGAAAGTTTAAGATTAATAAAACTAAAATCCGTGGTGAAAAATCCGAAGGAATGATTTGTGCAGAAGATGAATTAGGATTAAGCGATGATCATTCAGGAATTATGGTTTTAGATGATAATTTGACCTTGGGTGAACCTTTAGCACAAGCATTAAAACTAGACGATATTATTTTAGATATTGCAATTACACCTAATAGAGCCGATTCATTAAGCCATATTGGTATTGCAAGAGATTTAGCCGCTATATACGGAAGAAAAATAAAATATCCTGAAATTAACACTAAAGATATTAACTTAGCAGAAAAAAATGATTTTGCCGAAGTTGTAATTGAAGATAAAATCGGATGCCCAAGATATTCGGCAGTAGTAGTAAAAGATATTGAAATTAAAGATTCGCCAGACTGGCTTAAAGAAAAATTAACCAATATTGGATTAAGGCCAATTAACAATGTAGTTGATGTTACCAATTTTATTCTTTATGAAATGGGACAACCATTACACGCTTTTGATCTTGACCAATTGGCTGATAGTAAAATAGTAGTAAAATGTAAAAACTCTAAATATAAATTTACCACACTCGATTCAAAAGAACGTAACATGCTCCCAACTGATTTAATGATTTGTGATGGTCAAAAATCGGTAGCTGTTGCTGGTGTAATGGGTGGGGAAAATTCTGAAGTAACAAATAATACTAAAAATATTTTAATAGAAAGTGCATATTTCAATCCATCATTTGTTAGAAAAACAGCAAAACACCTAAATTTATCTACCGATGCTTCGTATAGATTTGAAAGAGGTACAAATCCTTCTATAACTTTAGATGCTGCATTACGTGCAGCTAAACTTATAGTTGATATTTGCGGTGGTGAAATAATTAAAGATGTAATTGATGTTTATCCTAATAAAATTGAAAGAAAAAAAGTTAGCCTTAGATATTCTAGAATAACAAAAATTCTAGGATTTTCGATAGAAAATGCTAAAGTTAAAGATATTTTAACCGGACTAGAGTTTGAGATTGTAAAAGAAGATGAAAATGAATTAACTGTTGCAATCCCAACTTTTAGACACGATATAGAAAGAGAAATTGATTTAATTGAAGAAGTGGTTAGAATTTATGGCTTTGATGGAATGCCTCCAATAGAAAAAATATCTTTAGCACTTAAAAAGAAAGTTGATCAAACGGAATTTGAAGATTCCATTAGAAATATTTTAACTTCATATGGATTAAATGAAGTAATTAGCAATTCTTTGGTAAGTGATGAAAAAACAATAAATTATGCTGCTTCAATTAAAGTGCTTAATCCACAAAGTACAGAAATGTCTCGTTTAAGAACATCACTAATTCCCGGTATGTTGTTAAATATTTCTAGAAATATAAAAGTAAAAGAAACAGGACTTAAATTTTTTGAAATAGGGAATGTGTTTGAAAGAAAATCTGAAAAGATAAATTCTTTTGAAGATTTTAATGAACAAGAAAATCTTTTGATAGCATTATCCGGTAATAATTTAGAAACACAATGGTATCAGAAAGAAGCTAAAACTGATTTTTATGATTTATCAGGTATCGTTTCTAATTTATTGAGTTCATTAAATTTAGGTTTTAAATTTTCAGAAGTATTTGATGAAAATGGTGTTGATATTTTTGAATATTTTGTTCAAAAACAAATTAAGAAAACTGTTGTTGGAAAAGGTGGCAAGCTTAAAGCTAATTTGCTGGAAAAATTTGAAATTTCAAATGATGTTTACTTATTTGAGATAAATTTGAGTTATTTAAAAAGTCTACCTCGTTCAGTAAAAAAACATGTGCCATTATTAAAGTATCCAAAAGTATTTAGAGATTTTGGATTTATTCTTGACAAGAAAATAACTTATAACGAAGTAGTTAGAACAATAAAAGATTCTAGTTCTAAACTATTGAAAAATGTAAATTTATTTGATATTTTTGAAAGTGAAAGTATAGGTTCAGATAAAAAAAGTTTAGCTTTTCAATTAGAATATTTTGATGAAAGCAAAACATTAACTGATGATATTATAGATAAAGAGTTTTGGAAAACTATAGAAACAATTAAACAAAAACTTAAAGCAGAATTAAGAGGTTAGCCGTGGGCAATAGCTCCAGGTTCAATTTGTTTATGGATGAAATTGTATCGTTAGAAAAAATGGTACAAAAATTTGTTAGTGAAAATGAAAAACTTGAAGTAGAAAAGTCTTCATTGGATAAGGATATTGCAAAACTTACAAAAGAAAATGAAATACTAATTTCAAAAATTAATGATTTAGAAAAACAAATTAACCAAGCAGAAGTAAATGCTGAAATGGTTAATAGTAAAGCAAAATTAGATTTAGCAGAGAGAGAAAAGCTAAAAGATCAAATTGACGATTTAATTTCTAGAATTGATTATCATATTCGATCGTGATTTGAAGGAATTATATTTTTTTAATGTTGTAGAAACATTTGATAAAGAATAGACTTAAATGGCAGAAAAAAAGAAACTGAAAGTAAAAATATTTGATAAAGAATTTTCATTGCTCGTAGAAAATCAAGAAATAGCTGCTGAATTAGCAACCTATGTAAATAAAATTATTGATGAGACGAAAGCTGAATTAAAAGATCAACCAAATGAAACAATAGCTATAATTGCAGCATTAAATATAGCTTATGATTTATCTGTAGAAAAGAATAAATTTAGAGAATTTAGCATACAAGCAACTGATAAAATTAAAAAAATTAAGCTTCTTTTAGATAAAACTGACATTAAGTCCATTCCATCATAGATTTTCTGCACTGCCAATTCGCACATGAAAAACTAACAACATAAAATAGGGTTTCTGACTTGCGGTGTGTATTACAGGCCTCAACTCAATTTATTTTGAGTTCTCATTTTATGAGACCAGTGGAAGTAAAAAGCATCGGGCAGTTTACCCACATTAGCAAAGGATGAGTTTTTCCATCCTAGAGTTGGCAGATGCAGATTTATTTCTGTTATTATGGAGGTGTTATGGAATATTTAAGTAATCCGGTGTTTATAGTTTTATTAAGTTTAGTTCTTGTTGTTTTAGCATTCCTAGCCGGCTGGTTTGTAAGTTCAAAAATTAGTAAAAATAAAATTAGCAGAGCTAATGAAATTGCTGAAAGTATTATTTTAGATGCAGAAAAAGAAGCAAAAACGATTAAGAGAGAAAAACTTTTAGAAGTTAAAGATGAATGGTTAAAGAAAAAACAAGACTTTGATAACGAAGTTAACACAAAACGACAAAAACTGCAAAATTACGAGAAGAAAATTGAATCGAGAGAATTAAATCTTGAGAAAAAATATGACCTTGTAATTGAAAAAGAAAAAACTAATAAGAATTTTGAAAAAGATTTAAGTAAGAGAAAAGCAATTATTGCATCTAAATTAGAAGATGTTGAAAAAATAATTTCTGAACAAAATATCCGACTTGAAAAAACTGCCGGTTTAACCAAAGAAGAAGCAAAGAAAATGTTGATGGAAAATGTTATCGACAAAGCTAAATCTGACGCTTCTCAATATGTAAACGAAATTAGAGATACAGCTAAAGCCGAAGCTAAAAAAGAGGCTCAAAAAATTATTGTTCAAGCAATTCAAAGAACAGCAGTTGATCATTCTGTGGAATCAACTGTTTCTGTCGTTCAAATTCAAAGTGATGAAATGAAAGGCAGAATAATTGGACGAGAAGGTAGAAATATTAGATCCTTTGAAGCTGCAACCGGTGTAGATGTTATTGTTGATGATACGCCTGAAGCGGTAATCCTTTCAGCATTCGATCAATATAGAAGAGAAATTGCAAGAATTGCTCTTGAAAGATTAATTGCAGATGGCAGAATTCATCCTTCTAGAATTGAAGAAGTTGTGAAAAAAGTTGAACAAGAACTTGGTGAAGAAATTCAAAAAGAAGGTGAAAATGCTCTAATTCAACTTGGAATTCATGGTGTTCACAGAGAACTTACCAAATATATTGGTAGAATGAAATATCGTTCAAGTTATGGACAAAATCTACTTCAACATAGTATTGAAGTTGCTTATATAACAGGCTTTATGGCTTCGGAACTTGGCTTTGATCAAAATATTGCCAAACGTGCCGGCTTAATGCACGATATTGGTAAAACTGTAGATAAAAGTATTGAAGGACCTCACGCACTTCTTGGAGCTGATCTTACTAAAAAATATAAAGAACATCCAATTGTTGTTAATGCAGCCGGAAGTCATCACGAAGATATTGAAATGACACACCCAATTTCTGCACTTGTACAAGCAGCCGATGCTATAAGCGGAGCAAGACCGGGAGCAAGAAGAGAACCGTTGGAAGGTTATGTTAAAAGATTAGAAAATTTAGAAAATATTGCTAATACTTTTGAAGGTGTAGGTAAAACTTATGCAATTCAAGCAGGAAGGGAAGTGAGAGTTGTGGTTGAACCTGATAAAGCAGATGATAATTCATCAGAAAAATTAGCTGAAGATATTGCTGCAAAAATTCAAGAAGAAATGGAATATCCGGGGCAGATAAAAATAACAGTTATACGCGAAGTTAGAAAAATTGCATACGCAAAATAAATTATAATTTTTTACTAAAAGCTGTTTCAAAAATCTTCTTATCTATTTTATTAGAACAATAGATTGGTTTAGAATATTTCTTTTGAAATAGCTTGTTTTATTTAGGTGCATAAATGAAAAGTTTAGTTGTCGGAATTACAGGTGGAATTGGTTCAGGTAAATCAACTGTTTCAGAAATTTTTGAAAATGAAAATTGTGTTGTTCTTTATGCCGATGATATTGCGAAAGATGTTATTAGGAATAATGAAAAAGTAAAAGAAAAAATATCAAAAACATTTGGTGCTGAATGTTTTAATAATGGTAAATTAAATGCAAAAGTACTAGCTGAAAAAGTTTTTAATGATTCGGAAAAATTAAATAAATTAAATTCCATTGTACACCCGCCAACAATTAAAAACATTGAACAACAAATTCTACATCTAGAAAAATTTAATAAACTTATTTTTGTAGAAGCTGCTCTTATCTTTGAAGCTAAAATGGACAACCTGTTTGATTACATTATTTTAGTTACTGCCGATGAAGAAATAAGAATAAATAGAGTTTTACAACGTGGTGTAGAAACAGCTTCAGAAATTAAAAATAGAATGATGAATCAGATGCCCGAAGATAAAAAAAATGGTAAATCCGATTTTGTTATTATGAATAATGATTCTCTTGAAGAGTTAAAAACAAAAACGTTATTTTTTCTAAATTTGTTGAAAAATTTGTTGTAGAACTGTAAGTAAACAACTTACAAGTTATTTTCATTTTTACATAATTTTATTCATTATTTATTTTTATACAACAATAGAATGATTTCTTAAAGTTTTAATAAGTATTCGGAATTGCAGATAATTATTTTTTTGTCTTTCCTTGCTTAGAACTCCGAGAAAATATATTTTTCATATAATTAAAATGGAGTAAAGATGGTTGCTTTAAATAACTTAATAGTATCTTTTGTAAAGATATTGCCGAAATCTATAGTTCATATTTTTGCTAAAAAATATATTGCCGGAGCATCTTTACAAGATGCAGTAAGAGTAGTAAGAGATTTAAATAAGAAAGGTATTGTTGCAACTGTTGATGTTTTGGGAGAAGCAATAACCACAAAAGAAGCAGCAACAGCAGAAAAAGAAGAGTGTTTTAAAGTTCTCGATACCATTCATGAAAATGGACTTGATGCAAATTTATCAATTAAACCTACTTCGTTGGGCTTAAATATTGATGAAGAATTTTTTCTTGAAAATATGAGGGAAGTATTAACAAAAGCAAAAAGCTATAATAATTTTGTAAGATTTGATATGGAAGATTCTCCATTTACAACTCCTACAATTAAAAACTTTAAGAAATTACAAACAGAATTTGATAATCTTGGAATTGTTGTTCAAGCTTACATGAGAAGAACAATGTCTGATGTAGAAGACTTAAATAAAACAAATACTAATTATAGATTATGTAAGGGAATTTATATTGAGCCTGAAGAAATTGCTTATAAAGGGAAACAAGAAATAAGAGACAATTATATAAAAGTACTTGATAAAATTTTAAATGATAAATGCTACGTGGGTATTGCCACACATGATGATAAATTAGTTGATAGAGCTTATAAAAAAATTAAAGAAATGAATTTGTCGAAAGACAAATATGAATTCCAAATGCTATATGGTGTACAAGAAAAATTAAGAGATAAAATTAATGCAGATGGACATAAAATTAGAATTTATGTTCCATTTGGCGAAAAATGGTATGCATACTCAATTAGAAGAATGCAAGAAAATCCTGAAATTGCAATGCATATTACCAAAAGTGTATTTGGATTAAATTAGTGATAGTTTTAGGAATAGAAAGCTCGTGCGATGAAACTTCCGTTTCAATTTTGGAAGATGAAGAGCTTAAAGCAAATCTGATATTTTCACAGCATTTCCATAAAGAATTTGGTGGTGTAATTCCTGAATTATCAAGTAGGGCACATCTTCAACAAGTAATCCCTTTAATTAAATCGGCATTAACTAAATCGAAAATTGAGTTAGCTGATATTGATGTAATTTCTGCGACTGCGGGACCGGGACTTATTGGAGCACTTTTGGTTGGTTTAACTTTCGGAAAAAGTTTAGCATTATCTTTAGATAAACCATTTGTTCCGGTTAATCATATAGAAGGGCATATTTTCTCAGGATTTTTAATGAAAGATAAACCTGAATTTCCGTTTTTATGTTCAGTTGTTTCAGGTGGACACACATTACTATTAGTAGTAAAAAGTGAATTTGAAATAATAAAATTAGGAACAACAATTGACGATGCAATTGGTGAATCCTTTGATAAAGTCTCAAAAATGATAGGTTTAGGTTATCCGGGCGGACCTTTAATTCAACAATATGCACAAAAAGGAAATGACCAAAAATTCAAATTCCCAATAGGAAAAACAAAAAACAAATACGATTTTTCTTTTAGTGGATTAAAAACTGCCGTGCTCCGACAAATACAAGAAATAGAAAAAGATTCCGTTATAAATGAGTCAATAAAAAATGATATTGCTGCATCATTCCAAAAAGCTGCAACGGAAGCAATTACAAAAAGAGTTACAATTGCGTTAAAAGAATTTAATATAAAATCATTATCATTAGTAGGCGGAGTAGCAGCAAATCAGTTATTACGAGAACAATTTATAAATATAGGAAAAGAATTCAACAAAAAAGTAATTATTCCCAATCATGAATTTTGCGGTGATAATGCTGCAATGATTGCATATAGAGCGATGCAATACCACAAAGCCGGAAAAAGATTTTCACTATCATCAAATGCCTATCCAAGTTTAAATAGCTCAACATTTTTAACATAATGGGCGTTCTTCTTCCCCTTTTGAAAGGGGTGGCAGATTGAGACTTTAGTCGAAATCTGACGGGGTATGTAAAAATGCCAAAGTTTGCACCTATCTATACTTTATTTCTCAACTACTAAAACATTTCAAAAAAGAATCATACAGTCATTGCTAAGTGATTTCTGTTTGAGCAATCTTTTTGTGTTCCTTCTAAAAAAGAATTTTTATATGAGATAACTTCGTAAACTCGGTATGGCTAAGGAAAGGGGAAAACATAAAAGCAAAAACATAAAGGCAAAAGCGTAGAGGCACATACCCCGGCAACTTTGTCGCTTTCAAAAGGGGTGGTTTTAATGTGGGGAGGTTTTGTAACTTAGCCTTTCTAGGCTGAGGGAGAGAACGAAACCACCAACAACAAAAGCTTACACAGACTGGAAAGTCTGTGCTACTTAAAAAACTGTAAAATAATATTTACTTAACATGTAAATATTCATTAATTTAACATCGAACAATAGATTTATTAAAATAAATAGAGTAATATATTATGGTAAAACACATAACAACAATACTCATGCTTTTTGTGGTAATATTACTACTACAAATTTCTCAAATTAATAACGGAAAAATCTACGCTCAAACAAAAATAAATGGAACTTTTGAAGGAACTATAAAATCAGAACTGAATAAAGGTGTGGCAAATACACAAATAAAACTAAACCAAATAACCGATTACACAAATGGAATATTCTCGCAAATAGGAGAAACTACATCTGATGTTTACGGTAAATTTAGAATTGAAACTGACAAAGTAACAAAAGTTGCAACTACAGAAGCTACAAAAACACAAAGCAAATTTAAAGCATTTACTAATGCAAATAAACTAAACCTACAAATACCGGCACATGTAACAATAACCCATTATAATTTACCGGGAGAAAAAATAGGCAAAACTGTACTAAACAAAAATCTATTAGCCGGAACATACGACTTGGCAAAATATCTTCCTAAAAATACAGCAACACAAATTATTTTTAGAAGAATACAAATTAACGAAAAACAAATTGTACAAAAATTAGTAATGTCAGAAGGAAAAGTAGTTCTACATTCAGATGGAAAAATAAGCTCGCTTAAGACAAATAAAAACAACAAAATAAAAACTACACAAAAAATTTCTAGTATAAAGGAATATTCTACAGATTCGCTTTATTTTAAAGTAATTGCAGAAGCAAGTAATGGATTTACTGCCGACTCGATAATAATAACAATTGAAGATAATGGAATAGATATTCTAAAAACCGGAATAAAGTTAAACCAAACAAAAATAAAACAATACATTAACGGAATGTTCCATATTGTTGCTAGAGACGAAACAAGTTTTGAAGGAATTTTAACAGAAGTTAGCACCTACCAAAAACTAGAACCAAACCAAGGATTCACACTAGTAAGCACAGACACAACAAACGAAAACGGACAATTAGACCTAACACTAACAAAACTAGACAACACATACCAAAACAACACAGAAACAAAAGAAATGAAATTCATATTCAAACCACTAAAAAACAAATACGAAAACACAGAAATAACACAAAAATTCGAAATAAACAACACAGACAGCACAACCCAAGGAGAAATAACAGCAAACCTAAAAAAAGAATACGTAGGAGAAACATACGACCAAGAATTTATAATAAGCGACATACTAGGAGAAAGAAAACCCAACATAGAAATAACACTAACAAACGGAACAAAAACCTTCAAAGACACAAGCAACACATCAGGAATAGTAAACTTCCACCTAGAAGAAATACTAAACCCAAAATTCACACTAACATTCAACGACCTAAACAACACACCAAAAGGATACTACACCGACAAAATGATAGGAATCACAACCAAAGAATTCACAATGCAAGACGGCACCACAACAACACTAACAATCAAATTCGAAGGCAGCGACTGGAAATACCAAGGAAAACTCATAGACTACAACTTCAAAGAAAACGACTTCTTCATAAACCCTGAAAGAGGAGGATATGCAAAAATATACGGAGACGAACTACAACAAATCACATTCAACCTAAACAAAACACAAGAACTAACAAACCAAAACAGACCAATATCCTTCGTCATAATACAAGACACATTCTACACACCAAACAAATACCACCCATTCGAAGACGGCAAAATAGCCCTAACAAGCCCAGAACTAGCCAAATACAACGGCAGATTCGGCAATTATAATAACAAATTCAGACCGGATAAAATCCTATACAACATCCTCTCAAACAAAAACCAATTTAACGGAGAAACCCTGCCATACCAAGAACTACTAGACAGAATAACTAATGTTAATAACGAATACATGAGCTACATAAACGAATCAGTCCTAGGAGTACCATTCCTAAAAGTAGAAACAAAATGGGTTGACAAAATACAAGGAAATCCATATCTTACAGACGTAAATAATCAAGCAATCACAACTGCATACGATAACGATGTTGGAAATGCTATTGGTTACGATAAAAATGGTCAAATGTTTCGTTCCACCATCAAATTACTATATTCATCTCCTAAAGGAGTTCATGCCGAAGAACCCTTTGAAGGACTCACAGGAATGGACGGACCAAGCGGAGCATATATGACAACAGGAGGAACAATATACGACCAAGATAAAGATAAAATATTGCTTTTTGCACATGCAAGTATAAATTTAGTTCTTTTATCAGATTTAGGCGAAAATAAAACTCCTAAATAAATACATAAAATTTAACTCCATATATTAGAAAAATCAACAAACAAAATTCAATAACCAAATATCTTAATATTATACGGATGATAATAATAATCAGCATGACCAAACTTATTTATCAAACAACAACCAGTACTCATACCCCTCCAATGAGGCAACAACTCAACAGGAAAACCCTCATCCTCAATAAAATTATCAAAATTACAAACATCCTCCCTATAATAAAGACCTTTTCCATCCTCAGTACTCTCTAACCAAGCAGACCTAGGAGAAAACCTAACCCCAAAATAAACCTTCAAAAAAAACTCAATTTATTTTAAACTAAAATATTAATAATAATTTTCAACACTAAAAAAATAATATTCTTAACCCCCAAAAATAAAGGGGGAGTGCAAAACTTAAAGAGAAAAACATAAAGGCAAAAACGAAAAAACATAAAAGCAAAAACATAAAGGCAAAAGCGTAGAGGCACATACCCCGGCAACTTCGTTGCCACCCCTTTAAAAAGGGGAAGAAAAACGCCCCATAAAACCTCCCCTTTTGAAAGGGGTGGCAGATTGAGACTTTAGTCGAAATCTGACGGGGTATGTAAAAATAACGAAGTTTGCACCTATCTATTATACTTCAGCTCTCTCATTTTCTATCCAAACTTCTATTGTGCGTAACACACCAGAAAGGTTTTTATAAACATCAGCATCATAAAAACGAAGGAAGTTTACTCCCAATTCTTCAAGTTCAGTTTGTCTCTTTAGGTCTTCTTTTTCTCTTCCGATATGTGTTTCTCCGTCTATTTCTATTGCTAATGAAAGCTCTTTACAAAAGAAATCTACTATATAATTTCCAAGAGGTTTTTGTCTAGTGAAAGTGTAACCCAACATTTGTTTTCTTTTTAGTGAATTCCATAAAATTATTTCTGACTTAGTACTGTTATTCCTTAGTTTACGAGCAAGTGTTTTTAATTTAGGATTGTATGGGATTTGATTTTTCATAATAGAGTTAAATGTTTTGATATGTAAATTAATGTTTTTTTTACTTTTATTTGTTTTTGTTGAATTTTTTAAAAGGTATAAGTCAAGTAATTAACAGTGTAAAGGGAAAAACGGAAAAGCAAAAAAATAAAACAAAACTGAAAAACATAAAGGCAAAAGCGTAAAAGCAAAAACATAAAGGCAAAAGCGTAGAGGCACATACCCCGGCAACTTCGTTGCCACCCCTTTCAAAAGGGGAAGAAAAATGCCCCATAAAACCTTCCCTTTTGAAAGGGGTGGTTTTGATTTGAGGCTGAGGGAGAGAACAAAACCGCAAACAACAAAAGCTAACACAGACTTTCCAGTCTGTGCTACTGTGTAAATTAATGTGCTTCTAGCCAGTTATCTCCAATTCCGGTTTCTACTATAATTGGTACTTTTAATTGCATCGCATTTTCCATTGTTGCTTTTATTATCGGTAGTAATTCATCTACTTCGGATTTGTGCATATCAAAACATAATTCATCATGTACTTGTAAAATCATTTTGGATTTTGCTTTCTTTTTTTCTAATTCATTATGAATATTAATCATTGCAATTTTAATCATATCAGCAGCGGTTCCTTGTATGGGCATATTTATGGCAACTCGTTCTTCAAATTGTCTTACAACTCTATTTTTACTTTTTATGTTACGTAAAAATCTTTTTCTTCCATTTAAGGTTTCAGCAAATCCTTTTTCTTTTGCAATTTCTACAAAATTATCCATCATGCCTTTTACTTTCTTAAATGTATTAAAGTAAGTATCTATAACTTCTTGTGCATGATTTCTGGTTATTCCTAATCTACTTGCCAGACCGAAAGCTCCAATGCCATACAAAATTCCAAAGTTCACTTCTTTAGCTTTTCTACGCATATCCGATGTAACATCTTTTAAGGGAACCATAAATACTAATGCAGCAGTAGAACTATGAATATCTTCTTGATTGGAAAAAGCTTTAATCATTGCTTCATCGCCGCTTAAATGTGCCATTATTCTAAGTTCTATTTGACTGTAATCAGCACTTAAAATTACATGGTCTTTATCCGATGGAACAAATGCTTTTCTAATTTCTCGTCCTAATTCCGTGCGAATAGGAATATTTTGTAAGTTTGGATTTAATGAAGAAAGTCTTCCTGTAGAAGTTACTGTTTGATTATAGGTTGTATGCAGCTTTCCGGTTTTGGAATCAACTAATTTTGGTAGAGCATCTGCATAGGTCGATTTTAGTTTTGAAATTTGTCGATAGTTTAAAATGTGATCAATAATTTCATGTTCACCTTTTAATAATTCCAAAGATTTTGCATCCGTTGAAAAACCGGTTTTAGTTTTTTTTGTTGGTTTTAGTTTTAACCTATCAAATAATATTACTTGAAGTTGTTTTGGCGAATTTATATTAAATTCTTCATCTGCATAAGAAAAAATATCTTTGGTAAGATTGTTTAGCATAACTTCAAGTTCTTTGCTATATTCATTTAATGCTTTAACATCTAAATTAACTCCGTTGCGTTCAATTTTTTCAAGCACGGGTACAAGAGGGAACTCAATTTCATTTGCAAGTTCAAGCAAATTATTTTTCTCAAGTTCTTTTGTAAGCTTTTTGTACAATTGAAATGTTATATCTGCATCTTCACTTGCATATTCGTTTAGGCTTTCAAATTCAACATTAAATACTTGGCTTGCATCTTTCTTTACATCGTATAGTGCTGATAAATGTATCGGTTCATAGTTTAAGTATTTTTTAGCAAGTGCGTCCATTCCATGCTTTTGGTCGGAATCAATTAAATAACTTGCCAGCATTGTATCAAATATAAATCCTTTAAGTTCAATTCCTAAACTTGCAAGAACAGCCATATCGTATTTACCATTCTGACAAATTTTCTTAATGTTAGAATCTTCAAAAATTTCTTTAAAGATATTTACGAATTCTTTTACTGTAATTCTATCGCTTAAATCATTTGCAAATAAGTCTGTGCTATAATTAAAAGGATTGGTAGGGACAAAATAAGCTTCTCCTTTTTTTATACAAAACGATGCGCCTGCTAAATTAACATTTAGTGTATCTAAGGAATCGGTTTCAGTATCAAAAACAAATTCTTTATTCTTTGCAAGAGTTGCAGCTAAATTTTCTGCACCTTCAACTGTTTTTACTAAATGATATTTTACTTTAGTTTTATCAAATTTTGTAATTTCTGTTTCTTGCTCATCAACATCTATTTCATCACCGGACTCGCTGCCATAAATCTTTTTTATTCTGGGAAGAATATTTTTGAATTCTAATCTTGAAAATAATTCTTCAAGTTTATCATAATCCGGTTCAATAATTTTTTTATCAAACTTAATTTCAATTGGTACATCTTGAACAATTGTTGCAAGTTTTTTGGAAAGGAAGGCGTTTTCTTTATTTTTCTCTAATTTAGTTCTTACACCTTTTTTCTCAATCTTTTCAATATTTTCGTAAATTGCTTCAAGCGTTCCAAATTGTTCAATTAAAGGTCGTGCAGTTTTAGGCCCAATTCCAGCAACGCCGGGTATATCATCGGAAGAATCGCCAACAAGTGCTAAAAAATCAGTCATATATTTTGGTTCAAAACCATAATCTTTTTTAGCTTTATCAAAATCAGTAATAATCAAATCTTCAGTTGATTTACCTGTTTTAATAAGATTAACTTTGTCTGTAATTAATTGAACGTAGTCTTTATCAGGTGTTACTGCAAAAGATTCTAATTTATTTTCTTCTGCTAATTTTACGGCTGTTCCAATTATATCATCTGCTTCAAACCCCGGTTTTATATAAAGAGGAATGTGGAATGATTCAACTAAATCTTTTATCATTTGAATTTGAGGAATCATATCATCAGGCATTTCGGATCTTGAAGCTTTATATCCTTCATATATTTCGTGTCGGAAAGTTTTTTCTTTAGCATCAAATGCAACAGCAATATATTCAGGTTTTGTTTGTTCAATAACTCTAATCATTTGTATTAAAAAACCATACACTGCAGAAGTTGATTCACCCTTAGAATTAACTAATGGTCGGTTAATAAATGCAAAGTATGCTTTATAAGCCATTGCAAGAGCATCAATAATTACAAATTTATTCTTGTTCATGTTTGACCTACTTTTTTTACTAATATTATGATAAATTTATGTGTTAGAAGATATAAATTGTTTTCTTCAATAACTATGAATTATGGAATAAAATGAAAAAATCTATATTCAACTTGTTAATAATTATTTTTGCATTAACTTTTGTTAATTGCTCAGATAGTTCTCCTCAATTAAGTGATGAAATTTATGTAGTTTCTTGGAATGTTGAAAATCTTTTTGATACTATTGATGATGAAGATAAAATTGATGAATGGTTTCTCCCCGAAAGTGAAATTAAATGGACTGAAAAAAAACTAAATGATAAACTTGAGAACTTAGCTAAAGTAATTTCATTTATGAATGCAGGGAATGGTCCGGATATATTAGGTGTGCAAGAAGTAGAACATAAGCATTTGTTAGAAAAACTTTTAAAAAAATTAAACTTAAGCAAGAATTATAAAATTGCCTATAAAGAGTCGCCTGATGTGCGTGGAATTGATAATGCACTAATTTATAATTCAGATTTATTTACGCTGGAACATTCAGAAGGATTAAATGTAGATTTAGGCAATGGAAAAAAAACAAGAGATATTTTATACTGCAAGTTAAATTTTGGAAAAGAAGTATTAAATATTTTTGTTAATCATTGGCCTTCGAGAAGAGAAGGTTTGAAGAAGTCTGAACATAATAGAATAAAAGCTGCTGAAACTTTAATGGCGAAAATAAATTCTTTTAAGAATCCCGAAAGTTCAAATATTATTATTCTTGGTGATTTTAATGATATGCCTTCAAACATTTCTATAAATAAAGTATTAGGTGCAAAAAATATTAATTGTGGAGCAAATGAAAATAATGAACTAGCTTTATTAAACATCACAACAAAAGCTTTTATGAAAGGGCATGGAACATATAAATATAAAAATCATTGGAATATGTTAGATCAAATTATAATCTCTAACTCGTTGAATGATAACAAGGGTTTCGACTATAAATGTAAATCGTTTGAAATAATTAAACCGGAATTTGTAATTCAAAAAACCGGAAAATATAAAGGTACTTCTTTACCAACATTTGGAGGCAGAAAGTATCTTGGTGGTTACAGTGATCATTTTTCTGTAGGAGCAAAATTTCAATTAGTGAAATAATTTGCTTATTTTTAGCTTATGAAAAATTATCGGTTACAATAATTAAGTGTTAACAACAAATTTACTTATTGACTTTTTTTTAAATAATACTTAATGTTAGTCAGCTAATTTTGATATTTATCAATAAAACAAATAAAAACTATTTCGGAGGAATCTTCGCATGCAAATTACAGAGGTATTAGGATCAATTTCCTATATTTTAGCTCAAGCTGATTCAGGTGGTGCACTTTCATACTTACAAGAAAAGTTCTTTCAAGGTGGTGCATTCATGTACCCAATTCTTGGAGTTTTAATTTTAGGTTTGGCTTTTTCATTTGCAAAACTATGGTCACTATCTAGATCATCAATGAACACAAAAAAATTCATTGTTGAAGTAAAAGAAAAACTATCTAACGGTGGTGTTAAAGAAGCAATGAAGTTATGTGAAAATACAAGAGGATCAATTGCATCTGTATTTCACGCAGGTCTTTTAAGAGCTGATGAAGGTGTTGAAGCCGCAGAAAAAGCTATTATGACTTATGGCGCAATTGAAATGAGTTTCTTAGAAAGAGGCTTAATTTGGATCTCATTATTTATCAGTGTTGCTCCTATGCTTGGATTTACAGGAACTGTAATGGGTATGATTGGTGCATTTGATGATATTGCTGCTGCAAACCAAATGTCTCCAGCTATTGTTGCTAGTGGTATTTCTGAAGCATTGTTAACAACATTGTTTGGTCTTATTGTTGCTATTATTCTTCAATTCTTTTATAATTATTTTGTATCTAAAGTAGATAGAATTGTTGGCGATATGGAAGAAAGTTCTATTGAGCTAATTGATTCACTTTATGAAATGAAAAAATAATTAATTAAAGGTTGAGAGAATAACAAATGGTAAACTTAAAAAGGAAAAAAAGAGTTGGTGGTGAGTTTTCAGCCGGATCTATGGCTGATATAACTTTCCTTTTACTTTTATTCTTTCTTGTTACTACTAATATTGATGTGGATACCGGTATTGGTTTGGTGTTACCAGAATATGTTCCACCGGAAGAGAGAGTTGATACTACTCCCTTAAGTAAAGATAGATTGGTGACTATTCTTGTAAATGAAAATGGTGATGTTCTCTTGAATAAAGAGGTTATTGCTATTCCTCAAATATCAGAATACTTAAAAGAAAGAATTAGAAGTAAAATAAATCTTCCCAAGAAGAAGAAACTTGTAGTCTCTATAAAGGTTACTCGTAAAACAAACTATAATCTCTTTATGCAAACTCTCGATCAAGTAGAACTTGCATTTAGTGAAGTTAGAGAAGAATATTCTATGGGAACTTTCGGAAAGAAAGTTAAAGATTTAACAGAAGAAGAATATAAAGATGTAAGAGCAAAAGTATTTAAAGTTGTTTCATTTGCTGAACCAGAAGAAATAAAATAGAAAATTAAGGATTAATAATAATGAAGTTTGAAAAGAAAAGATCGGATGTTAAACAAGAAATACCAACATCGTCAATGCCGGATATTATCTTTATGCTTCTACTTTTCTTTATGGTTGCTACTACTTTAAGAGAGCAAGAAATTTTTGTAAAATTCGTTCTCCCAGAAGCTAAAGCTGTTCAGAAAATTGAAAACAAAAGATTAGTTTCTTATATCTGGATTGGTGATAATGAACGTATTCAGATTGACGATAATATCGTTGAGTTGAAACAAGTTCAAAAAATCATGTACGATAAAAGAGTTACACTTCCTAATGTTATTGTTTCGCTTAGAGCAGACAAAAATTCTAACATGGGATTGATAACAGATATTCAACAAAGATTACGTAAGGCTGATGCTAGAAGAATAAATTATTCTGCTAGAGCTAAATTCTAATCTTATTTTAATATTTTATTAGAGCAGATTATATTAACTATAATCTGCTTTTTTTTTAAATTGTAATAATTATTTTTAATAATATTTTATAAAGTGAGTAAAATGAGCTTAAAAGAAAAAATCAATAAAGACCTTAAAGAGGCAATGAAGAATAAGGACAAACTGAAAATAAATACGGTTCGTTCTATTAGAGCATTAATACTGGAATTTGAAAAAAGTGGCTCCGGCAAGGAAATGACACTTGATGATGAAATTAAAATGCTTAGTACAGCTGCAAAAAAAAGAAGAGAAGCAGCTGAACAATATAAAAAAGCAGAAAGAAAAGAATTAGTAGAAAATGAATTGGCGGAATTGAAAATAATTGAAGAATATTTGCCAAAACAGCTTTCTGAAGATGAAATATTGGAAAAAGTAAAAACTTTTGCTAATGAAATAGGTGCAACTTCTAAAGCTGATTTTGCTAAATTAATGCCTGTTGTTATTAAAAATCTTAAAGGTCAGGCTGATGGAAATACAATTAGAAGAATGGTTGAGAAAGTACTAAGTTAATGAATTTTATAGATTATATATTGTTAATATTTGTTCTTATTGGCTTCATTTTAGGATATAAAGATGGTCTTATAAGAAAAATTGTTGGCTTATTGGGATTGTTGGTTGCAATTGTTTTGGGAATAACTTATTCAGATATACTTGGTGAATATCTTACTCCAATGTTTAATAATGAAGATTATTTGGCAAAAATTATATCCGGAATTCTTATTTTTTTTGGAACTATTTTTGTTTTTGCATTATTAAAAAGACTTATTCATCCCTTTGATAAGGTGAATAAGTTCTTAAATCAATTACTTGGTGGAGTAGTTGGTGCAATTCAAATTTTATTTGTTATAAGTGTATTTTTATTATTACTTAACACTATTAACATTCCAAATGAAAAAGATGTAAATGATTCAATTTTTTATGGTAAAGTTTTTTCATTACTTCCATCAACAATAGATTTTGTTCTTGGTTTAGATTTTCAAACTGAAGGTTTTCTTAAAGATTATATAGAAAGTAGTAATAATAAAGAACTACCTGAAGAATTCTCGAATCCAATTGATATTGATACATTATTGAATAACGATGATTAGTAATTTAGTTCTCGAAAAATTAGAATATCCAAAAGTACTTTCCTACATTTCAAATTATACAGCAACAGAAAAAGGCAAGGAGCTAATACTAAATTTAAGACCTTTTGAAAATGTTGAATTAGCAAAAAAAGAAGGTTCTTATGTTAATGAAGCTAAAGAAATATTAATTAATTTTGAGTATCCGCCACTAAATTTTTTACCAAATCTTTATCAAGATTTATCGAGAAGTAATATTGAAGGAACTGTATTAAGTGAAACTTCAATTAAGAAAATTCTTGAATTATCTGAAATTTCTAGAAAATTGTATTCTTTTCTTAAAACAAATTCTAGTTCTACAAATCTTTTTATAGATTTTGCTGATAGTTTATTTATTGATAAGAATTTTGAATCTCATATTTCAAGAGTGTTTAATTCTTACGGTAATATAAGTGATAACGCAAGTAAAAAACTTTCCGAAATTAGAAGAGAAATAATTAGGAAGAATTCCAATCTTAAAATAGTTATTGAAAGAATATTAAAAGGATTTAGCAACTCTTATTTAGTTCAAGAACAATATGTTACACAAAGAGATGGAAGATTAGTGCTCCCAATTAAAGCGGAGCATAAGCGACATGTAAAGGGTTTTATACATTCTGAATCAAATACCGGACAAACTGTTTATATTGAACCAGAAGAAACGTTAGAGCTAAATAACGAGATATTATCACTAGGTTTTGCAGAAAAAAGAGAAATTGAGAAAATACTGCGAGAATTAACTTCTTTAATTGGCACAAAGTCAAATCAGTTAAAACAATCATTAAAATCAATAACTCATCTTGATGCAATTTTTGCTAAAGCGAAATATTCGTTAGAAATAATGGGAGCATTTCCAAATTTTAATAAAGAAAAGAAAGTTAAACTTATAAATGGTCGTCATCCAATTCTTTTAAAGAAATTTGGACGCGATAAAACAATTCCATTAGATTTTAAATATAATTATAATAAGGTTACTCTTATTACAGGTCCAAATGCAGGTGGAAAAACTGTTGTTCTAAAAACTATCGGATTGCTTTCTTTGTTGGCTCAATCCGGAATTCACATTCCTGTTGATCCGGATTCGGAATTTTATTTTTTTACTGATGTTATGTTGGATATTGGAGATGAACAATCCATTGAAGATGATCTTTCAACATTTAGTTCTCATTTAGCCAATATGAAATATATTTTAGAAACTGCTGATAAATCATCTTTAATTCTTATTGATGAAATTGGAACAGGGACTGATCCAAGTGAGGGAACTGCTTTAGCTGCATCTTTTTTAGTGGAATTGAAAGAAAAAGATTCTTTGGTTGTTGCAACAACACACCATGGAAATTTAAAAATTATTGCTTCAGAAATTGAGAATTTTCAAAATGCATCAATGGAATATGATCTTGAACAGCTTAAGCCAACGTATAAATTTAGACAAGGAACACCGGGTTCAAGTTATGCTTTTGAAGTGGCAAAAAAGATAGGTTTAGATCCTTCTACTTTGGATTTGGCTAAAGAATATTTAGACTCCGATAAAAATAAAGTTGAAACTTTTATTATAGATTTAGAAAATAAATCTCTCGAACTCTCAAAAAAATTAAACCAATTGGAAATAGAAAATACGAGATTAAAAGGACTTAAGAATTTATATGAAAGAGAGAATAAAAAATTAAAAGAACAAAAAGATAAAATCCTTAAAGAAACTAAAGACAAGGCGGAATCTTTCTTAAAAGATGTAAATAGTAAGGTGGAAAATACTATTAAAAGAATAAAGGAAACCAATGCAAAGTCTGAAGTAATAAAAGAAGAAAAAAACAAAATTGTAGAACTTAAACAAAATGTAAAAAAAACTTATGAACAGCCGTTAGAAAAGGGAAATGAAAAAAAAGATTTTTCTATTGGCGATTATGTTAAAATAAAGGATTCTTTTACTTCGGGTGAAATTATAGAAATTGATAAAACAAAGGGAATTGTTACAATTAATACCGGTTCTTTAAGAATAAAAGCAAAAATTAAAAATTTATCATATTCATCAAAACCCAAAAACGAAGTTTTACCTCAGGTTTATATTGAGACTTCTTCATCACTTGATTATACTACAAAGGATATACGAGGTAAAAAACCGGAAGAGATTGAATTTGAAATTGTCAAATTTATTGATGATGCTCATTTATCGGGTATAAAACAAGTTGAAATTGTTCATGGAAAGGGAACAGGAGCTTTGAGAGAAACTGTTCACCAACTATTAAAATCACACCAATTAGTAGAATCTTTTAATCTGGCAAGTATACAATTTGGCGGTGCCGGAGCCACTGAAGTATTTCTGAAATAAAAAAAAGAATTTTTAAAGTAACTTAGCCTTTCCATGCTGAGAAAAGAAAACAAGTTTAACAACCAAAGTTTTTATACACAGACTAGAAAGTCTGTGCTACTTAAAGTAACTTAGCCTTTCCAGGCTGAGGAAAGAACAAATTCAGCAACCAAAGTTTTTATACACAGACTAGAAAGTCTGTGCTACTTAAAGTAACTTAGCCTTTCCAGGCTGAGAAAAGAACAAATTTAGTAACCAAAGTTTTTACACACAGACTAGAAAGTCTGTGCTACTTAAAGTAACTTAGCCTTTCCAGGCTGAGACAAGAATAAGTTTAGCAACCAAAGTTTTTTCACACAGACTAGAAAGTCTGTGCTACTTAAAGTAACTTAGCCTTTCCAGGCTGAGGAAAGAACAAATTTAGTAAACAAAGTTTTTACACAGACTAGAAAGTCTGTGCTACCTAAAGTAACTTAGCCTTTCCAGGCTGAGGAAAGAACAAATTTAGTAACCAAAGTTTTTACACA
>PDWI01001478.1_pt1 | contig 37389 bp, 35 predicted proteins | sample 1430891 | NCBI WGS metagenome assembly PDWI01 (sample SAMN01162508, study PRJNA174530) | Oral metagenome, whole genome shotgun sequencing project. | biome: Marine environment; feature: Marine mammal; material: Swab sample of the gingival sulcus; isolation source: swab sample of gingival sulcus... | reverse complement strand
CAACCCATTTCACCTAAAAAGTATGATTTTGGGTCTATTTTCTACAAGGGTGCCAGGTACCTAGAAAAACGCAGGCGTTTTTCAATGAAATACAGCTGCACTAAAACAGAAAGCGGTTGCGATTGTGCCTATAAAGCAATCTGGCACCGAGAAAAGCACGTTGTGCTTTTTAATGTTGCAGCTGTGCTGCATGAAATGGCGCTAGCGCACGATGTGAAAGCCAACTGCGAGCAGTTGGGTGAAATGCGCTAAGCGCATGAAAAGCAAAATCAAATGCTAAAACAGAGATTTCTCCACTCCCTATGGTCGGTCGAAATGACAAAGCGGCGTGTTGATTGAGATGGTAGCGTTGGCGATTGTGCTTATAATGCAACCTGGTACCCTGAAAGAATGGCTAAAAATGGACTCGGTACCGTTATGTAATGCAACCTGGCACCCTTAAAAACGCATGCTTTTTTAGTATGTAGTGCAACCTGGCACCTAAAAATAAGCAAAGAATCAATTAATCCTCATAGATGCTATCAACAGTATCATCGCCGTCAAGCAATAGGTGAAACTCTCGATCATTTATTATTAGTATTGTTTCAAGTTTTTCAAATTCTTCGTTAAATATAGCATGTTCTTTCTCTGTATACTTAGCAGTGTGCCTTAGCAAAGGTCCCGCGGCCATGTAAATGCCCTTTGATGGCTCTAGTGTTACTGCACCGCCTTCGGTTCCAAAACTATCGCTACTCATCAGAAAAGTATCATACATTTTTTTCGTGTAGAAAAACTTTGCGATAAGTTCAATAGGCTGGTCGCTTAAGTTTGTTATTTTCACATCATAAGTTAAATTACAAAGCTCATCATCTACGATTTGTTCTGTAGTGGTCTTATTGTAAAAAAGTACTGGTTTTTGATAATCAATTTTAATTTTCATGTCACTCAATTCGTTTTTATCAATCAAAGTGCTCTGGTCTTCGAACCTATTAATACTATCGTATTCAATTTTTCTTGTGTTTTCTGCTTCGCATGATGAAAAGAAGAGAACTGCAAACAATACTATTATAATGTATCTATTCATTTTCAAGCTCCTTAAAGTATTGCGCCATATCGGCGCAATGCAAGTGTTTTAACTAGTAAACTTCTACATATCGTCCACTATTGTAAGCCCAATATTCTATTGCCTTATTGGCTAACCACGACTTATCCATGTAATGATCTGCTTCAGCGACTACTTCTGGAGGATATCCATTGCCATGCGTATAATCATATTTAGCGCTAACAACTTCTCCGCTACCAGAATAGCCTAACATCCATGTGTGTTTGTAATAATATAGACTCAAACTATACCCCATATCTTTCCAACTATTATTATAATCATAGACATAAAGCATATCTGCGAAACCTCTTGTTGAATATTTTGTTACACTTCTACTGCCCGCTGAGTATCTATACTATAATGGCATTTCTGATGATATTTGAATCTGGCACTTTTGTGTAATAAAAAAAATTCATTTTCCTTGACTATACTTTTAAAAAATCTCATCCTACGAGTAAGATTTTTGTAGCATTTTCCACCATATCTTAGCTTACATTCAAATATTTAATTTTAACTTTAATTTTTTAACGATACTAATTTCCTATCTCTTTAAATAATTATATATTATAAAAAAACGGAGCACGGCTAAAATTAAACTTGCCATCGTTCACTATTACATATTTTTAAAAACTGAACAGGTCGTAAATTGTAATACAAATTCCTAAAAACAATAATATCATCGCTATTATTTCTATAAGTTCAATCATATTTCCAACTGCACATCCTAAAATTAAAATAGAACCACTTATCAAATATGATGAACCTATTATACTTTTTTTATTCATATTCATATCCATATCCTACGCTATGGTCTATAACGCCATAAATCTTCATCTACTGCTTTTTTAAATTTCTTTTCAGGTTTAACTGTAAAACTAATACCTAATGGGTAACTAAATGATACATTTACCGACTTGAACATAAATATCTAATAACATCAGCCCTCATTTTTTATTTTTACTACCTAGAACCAATTCATATTTACCTTCTCTACTTACTATAACAATTAAAGGGTCGATTTCGGGACATGTTTTTTGAAATTTTTATAAGTTATTTTATGAATTAATTGATTTCTTTTCCAGAAGAATAGAATAAAATGCAACCTGGCACCTGGAAAAGCACGTTGTGCTTTTTGGTGAAATTCAGCTGCGCTGCATTAAATATCGCGCTAGCGCGCCGTGAAATATTGCTACGCAATATGAAATTTGTCTGCGACAAATGAAATACATAAAGTCAAAGGCAAACCTGAGATTTCTCCGCTTCGCAGCTATGCTGCTTCGTCGAAATGACAAAGCGGTGAGTTGGTTAAGATGACAAAAAAGTGGATAAAAAGTAACCTGACACCCTGAAAGAATGGCTAAAAATGGACTCGATACCGTTATGTAATGCAACCTGATACCTAGAAAAAAGTTGGTGTTTTTTAGTATGTTATGCAACCCGGCACTCAGAAATAAAGCTGCTCGGTCGAAATGACAAAGCGGCGTGTTGATTGAGATGGTAGCGTTGGCGATTGTGCTTATAATGCAACCTGGCACCCTGAAAGAAATAATGCAACCTGGCACCCTGAAAGAATGGCTAAAAATGGACTCGGTACCGTTATGTAATGCAACCTGGCACCCTTAAAAACGCATGCTTTTTTAGTATGTAGTGCAACCTAGCACCTAAAAATAGTGCAACCTGGCACCTAAAAATAATACCAATTTCCATACCATGGTTTCTTATATAGGTCGAAAGCAACTTTATGATGTGTTTTAAAAATCTCTACATGAAGTCTTTTTCCTGCTGAAACCGGAGTATTACTCTGAATATGCAACTCTTGACTTTCTCCTATTTCAAATCCAACACCTGCTTCAATCACCTCCACCGCTGCAGGAACACTGCAACTTGTGCTTGAATTTAAACTTATTATTTTTTGTTTCATGATAAAATCCTCCTTAAAATTTAATAAATTTTTTTGCCATTCACTTATATAACAATTAAAGGGTCGATTTCGGGACATGTTTCTGAAAAAAAATAAAAAAACTTTGGAAATGTTTTTTTACTCCCAAAGTTTTTTGTTGATATTTAAGTATTTTCACTTATTTTCTTTTTAACGATATTCCATTATAAATTTCTATAAAATCTTCCTTATCGATATTTCCATAAATTTGGCATCCAACGCCCTCTTTACTAAACACGTAATAATTTTTCATATCTTTTTCCCAAGTAATAACTTTAATATCATCAAGTTCAAATTCTTCTTGAACAGCATTTTCAGTATTTAATGCTGTATTTATGCTATCGTATAAAAAATTAATGATTAAGCGTTTATTTTTATTTTTGTAATAGTAAATGTCTGTACTATCGGATAAGTTTTTTTTCTTTAATTCAAAGCCCTCTGGAATATAGCCTATTATAATAGTGACATTATCTTTATTTACTGTATTTTCTTCGGCAATATGAAATGACGTATATTTTTCAAAAGTGTTTGCTATCCACTTGAAGATTTTACCTTGTGCATAAGCATTTGCACCCACTAACAAAGCAGAACTGATTAAAAAAAATATGGCTATACTAGCTACCTTTCTACTCAAAGTAGTAGTAACCTTTACCACCTTTCTATTATCACTTACTGGCTTCAATTCATCGTTAAGTTGCTCAAAATCTTTACGTATATCTTCATTTATCTTCTCAGCTGCTTTCTGACAGACTTTTTGCATTGAACTATCAGAAATTATCGCATTATCAATATTTAAATTTTCTGATAAAACTCCGACTAAATTTAAATATTCTCCCTTTGCATTTTCTATGCCTGTTATATCTTCTATTTCCGCAAAAGAATGATTGTAATAATTTTTGAAGATAAGTAAATTTTGGTATTCTATAGGCATATTAAGAATAGACAAAAAAAGCTGATTTTCTTGTTTAGCAGTTAAATCAATATATCTAAAATCTGTCTTTTCTGCTAATTTTTCTAGTCTGCTTTTCCTGTATGCTATCATTTTCGCTCTAAAGTCCGCCATTGCTCCCCCTCATTTTTTCTTTTTCTTGAAGCTTTTTTAGTATTCTTTGATACCTCTTCTTTGCCGCTTCTTCTGAAATGCCCACATTTTTAGATATTTCTTTAAATGTTAATCTATCAATAATTTTAAACTCTAATATGTTCTTTTCAAGCGTTGATAAGGTATCCAATAAAGTGTTTAATCGTTGATTCTCAATCATTCTTTCTAATATGACATCTGAACCTTCTGTGAAACTTACGCGATCAATCAAGTTGTCAGAAGTCTCCGATAAAAATATTTTTGCTTGACTTTTTTTGATATTAATTGAAACACTCTTTACTATATAAACAAAATATGCCGTGATTTCGGGACATTTCATTTTAAAAAATTTATCGATGTACTTATGACTTTTAACAAAAGAATCATTTACAGCATCTTTGGCATCGGCTTCATTTTTTAGTATTCTATAGGCGACTTTATAAAAGCGCATATATTCTTCTTTGTATAGTTTCTCTATTAAATTATTATAATTTTTATTATTTGTTTTTTCAAACAAATTCACAATTTTGTTTTTATTGTTTTTCAAATCACTACCCCCAACCCACAAAAGTTTAGTGTTTAGCTAGGTTTCAGGTTTTAATGGCGTTGTATTGTAGTTTATTAAGTGTATTAATCTTTAAGTCTGCTCTCGTCATAGCCCTTTCTGGCAATTTCTAATTCTTCTAACAGGTCCATATCTTCAGGATCTTCTGCATATAACTCTTCAAGCAGTTCTAAATACTCATCTGTACCCAAGTCTTTTTTCTTTATCAAAGCTTCGAGTTTATAACCGTAATCCAATGTATCTCTCGTAAAATAAATCTTTTCTCCTGAGTTAAATGTTATGAGACTAACTCTTTGATCAGTTCCTTCACCAACCTCATATACAAATGTGCTTTCTTTATCTACTTCGTATATATTGCCTGTTACTCTAACCCTATTACCAAGATAATATGTTATTTGCCCTTGGTCATAAACAATTTTTTGCATTGATTTATAGATAAAATAGATACTCGGTAAGGTGAAAAATAAAATTGCAAAAATTAAAAACAGCCAGCCATTTGTTGGTGTACTTTTAGATTTTTCAATGCATGCAAAGCCAACTGGAATAGTCATCAAAATATAAATTAAATATTGTTTTTTGATATACTTAACTTCAAAATACCGCTCTAAATCCCCCTTCATATACGCGATAAAATTTCGCTCATATTCGTCATCTTGTTTTGCAGAAAAAATCCAATCGTAAACAAATACTGCCACGGCTAAGAAAATATAAAAATAGATCATTGCTAAGTCCTTTCGACTCTATAAAAAAAGGCTACAAAATATTTATTTTATAGCCTTTATGTATTAGATTGTTGACATTTTACATAAATCCACGTAGATTATATAGTATCTGAGCTACCTGCTCTCTGGTAAAAGTGGCCTTCGGGTCAAACTTGCCATTGCTGCCTTTTATTACGCCCTTTTTAGCTAGGTAAATAACAGCTTCTTTTGCCCAGTCTGATATTTCAGCTTCATCTTCAAAGCCAGCAAACTGAACATCTTCCAGTTCTATGCCCTTCATTTTGATGTACTGATAGAGAATATATGCCATTTCTTCTCTAGTCAAATCTCTTTCTGGTAAGAACTTATCAAGATCTTCAAGGTGGAATAAATTATTTTCTTTCGCCCAATTTGTGTACGGTGCATAGTATTTGTCACTGGGGACATCGCTGTAATTAGGAACTGTATATAACTTTGTATCGGCGCGACCTATTCTACCGAGCACTGTTGCAAACTGACCTCTAGTAATTGCCATTTTCGGCATGAAATCACCGTTTTCATTGCCATTAAAATTGCCAATTGTCATATTGTGAACTACTGGTAAAAATGCCCAGTCGCTGTCTGTCATATCTTTTGGCTTGACAAGGCTTACTTTGCCTGCTTTGTTCCAATTAAAATTAACCTTTAAATCTTGAGTAATTGGCTTTGCTGAAGTATTTCCCACAGGGTTTAGCGTTATTTTCATATTTAAAGGGTCTGTGGTAAAATTCTTTGTCTTAAAACTAAATTCGTTTTTATAACGACTGTTCTTTAGACTTGCCATATCCCTTTCAAAACTTGCCTGGTCGTAATTGTCATTGTATAGCGTGATTTCGCCTACTTCATACTCTTGTCCGCTAATTTTTACATTTGTTTTGTTGTAAAATGTGTAACGAACAAAACCTTTATCGACTGTAACTTTTGCATATTCCAGAATGCCATTTTGTATGTTCTCTGTTAACTGTGCAACCTGATCATTCGCATCACCTGTATTTTCAAAACTAAAAGGAACTTGATATATCAACGACATAAGTTCGTCTTTTAACTCTAACAAAATCTTATATAAATCTCGCAGATGCGCCAAATCAGGCACTGGAATTGGCTCTGGTGCGGGCACTGGGTCTAGTGCGGGCACTGGGTCTGGTGCGGGCACCGGGTCTGGTGCTGGCACTGGGTCTGGCGCGGGCACTGGGTCTGGCGCGGGCACTGGGTCTGGTGCGGGCACTGGGTCTGGCGCGGGCACTGGGTCTGGCGCGGGTACTGGCGCTGGCGCTGGTACTGGCGCTGGCGCTGGTACTGGCGCTGGCGCTGGTACTGGTGCTGGCGCTGGTACTGGTGCTGGCGCCGGTACTGGTGCTGGCGCCGGTACTGGCTTCGGTGCAGAGGTGGCATAAGCACCTACTTGACACAACATGATCACCACTAAAAGCAGACTTAAAATTTTCTTTTTCATGATTCCCTCCATTCAAATTACAATGATTAAAAGAACTGCGACTATTCAGTTGTAAACAACTTGGTGTTATCTTCCGAAATGCCAGTGAAATGGCGAGGGCTCGCTTTTTAAACGCGAGATTTCTCGGTTTTGGCTTCACCTTCACTCGAAATGACAACTTGACTGAGGTTAAATATCTTATTCTGTAGTTGTTTCTTTTTCCATTTCATCAATGCTTTTTTGTTGATCTTCCTTTAATTCATCGCCTTCTTTTTTATAATCTTCTCTAGACCCGCCTTTATTTCTAAGGACATTTTCTACTTTTTCATTTCTGGTTGTACTTGGAATATAGGCGACGATCTCCCCTTTTCTTGCTGTTAATGACTCAAGATATTCTGCTGATTTGTTTTCTGTCTCGTTATATTTTTCCATCAATAATGGCCTGATTTTATCTTCTCTCTCTTTTGCCATTTTCATCAGTTTACCCTTAATATCACTAGAATCTGGGTATAAACCTGCATCTTCCGCTGCTCTTATTGCCATTTCAATAAATGATTCTTCTTTACCGGCATCATATTCTGCAATGAGTTCATTGAAATCCAAAATCTGTCGATGTTCATTTTGCATTCTATTAATCAGGGCATCATCTAAGGTTGTCCAGTGATATGTGGAATAACTCATATCAAATATTTTAGCCAGTTCAACAGTTAAATTCTGGGCATCTTTAGCACTTGAATAGTAACCGTCGCCAGCTTCAGCAATACGCCTGAGTACAGCATTTTGATTTTCGTTTACATTAAAGCCAATTATACCAAGAACGACATTTGTTCCATTATCTTTAAGCTTTCGTGCAACTTCTTCCGGGTTACCGCCACAAGTTTCAATGCCATCAGTAATAATGTACAAAATGTTCAAATCTTTTTCAGCATTAAAGTCTTTAAAATCACTTGCACCGTTTTCAATAGACTTGGCAATCGATGTCCAACCAGTCGGTTTAATGGGCGCTAAAGCACTTTCTATACCATTGATATCGAGCGGGCTAATCGGATGAATCAGTTCATTAGCACCACATGAAATTTGCTTGCTTTCATTTGAATTATCACCTAAGTGGCCAAAGACCCTAAGCCCCACATTGGCGTCTTGCGGCATTTTTGAAAGCACCTCTGTTATTGAATCTTTAGCTATCGTCATCATCTCTACACCATTAATTTGATTGGCCATAGAACCCGATGCATCAAGCACAATTTCAACATTTATTTTGATATCTTCTTCGACTTTGCGATTGGTCCATGGGTCTATTTTGTCTTCTTTAAAAATGACATAGGGAAATCTTTCAACCTCGTCTATTGGTGGATAGTCGTATGAAGCAATTTTTAATAAGTGCTTAAAGAGTTCGTTAATCTCTTCATCGCTGGCGTTTTCAGAAAGCGGTTCAAAATCTAATTTTTCTAGCTCGGCCATCACTTCTGCTTGAAACCAATCAATTGCCTTAGGGCCTTCAACGGCATCTGGAATTCTGACGACGCCGCCAGAATTATCAATGACTGCTTGATAGCTGTATTCAATATCTGCGAGCTTATCAGATAATTGCTGTAACGCGTCTTCACCTAGTATTTTGCTATCGTCTTTTTTGTCATTATCCTTATTTTCTTTGTCATTATCTTCTGTTTCAGTAGTGTCTGTTGTTTGCTTATCTGCTTTATCAGTGTCTTCTGTTTCAATGGCAGTTGTCTTGGTCTCGCTTTGCGCTGCGCTAGTATTACTGCTGGTGGTTGCTACGGTTGTTTCACTCGTTTCAGAAACATCGGCGTCTTTGTCATTTTTAGCTGCGCAGCCACTTAAAATCAATACCAAAACAAGCATCAATACCATTGACTTGTTAAAGAGATTATTTTTCATAGATTGGCCTCCCCCTTACTAATCTTATCAATGCGCGTTCCATAAAAAAGTATAAAATAGATGGATTTATTTGTCAATTTAGCAATAATAACAAAAATACTACACATTAAAAATAATGTTTAAGAAAATGTAGAATTATAAAAAAAAGCTCCACTGGGGAGCTTTCATAAGTCTTGAAATCTGTTAGCCCTTATAGGCAATCATCTCAATCTCGACGCCGACACCAAGTGGCAGTTTTGCAACTTCAAAGGCAGCGCGCGCCGGCTTATGGTCGCTAAAATACTTGGCATACACTTCGTTCATTGCGCTAAAATCGTCGATGTTGTCTAAATAAACCGTTACTTTCATAACATCTTTTAAGGTTAGGCCAGCTTCAGCTAAAATTGCTTGGGCATTTTTTAAGCTCTGCTCTGTTTCGGCTTGAATGCCACCTGTTACTACTTTACCGGTTGCCGGATCAATTGGAATTTGGCCCGACACAAATACGGTGTTACCACCCTGTACGACTTGAGAGTAAGGGCCAACTGCTTTTGGTGCTTGATCAGTGTGAAAAACTTTTAACATAATTACCTCCTACTTTTTACTTTTTAACAACAATATTGATAATTTTGTCGGGTACGACAATAAATTTAACGACATGCAGACCCTGTAGTGCGCGCTGCAGCTTTTCATCTGCCATTGCCAATAGCTCTACAGTAGCATTATCAGAGCCCTTCGGAACAGCGATAACTGTTTTAACCTTGCCATTGACCTGTACCGGCATTTCAACGACATCTTCTTGTAATGCAGCTTCGTCATAGCGTGGCCATGCCGTTTGATGCATGGTTTTAGCGCAACCGATAAGCTGCCAAATTTCCTCGGTAATATGCGGTGCTACTGGGTTTAACAAGTGCAATAGCGTTTTGTATTCGGCGCGGTTAATTTCACCTTTTTTAGATACTTCGTTCAAGAACGCCATCATCGTTGCAATTGCAGTATTATACTTCATGCGCTCGTAGTCTTCGCTGACCTTTTTGATCATCTTGTGAACAGATGCATTGAGATCAGCACTATAGCTTTCGCCATCGACCAAAATTTCTTGCAAGTTCCAAATTCTGTCTAAAAATCTGCGGCAGCCCTTAACACCGTTCATCGACCACGATACCGATTTTTCAAAGTCGCCGATAAACATTTCGTAGGTACGCAAGGTATCTGCCCCAAATTGCTCAACGATATCGTCTGGGTTGACGACATTACCGCGTGATTTTGACATTTTCTCGTTGTTCTCACCCATGATCATGCCGTGAGAGGTACGCTTTATATATGGCTCAACTGTCGGTACAGCGCCAATATCATAGAGGAACTTATGCCAAAAGCGCGAATACAACAAATGCAGCGTGGTGTGTTCCATACCGCCATTATACCAGTCGACTGGCAACCAGTAATCGAGTGCTGCTTTACTGGCAAAGGCTTCGTCGTTGTGTGGGTCGGTATAGCGCAAGAAATACCATGATGAACCCGCCCACTGCGGCATGGTGTCAGTTTCGCGCTTGGCCGCCTTGCCACATTTTGGACAAGTTGTGTTGACCCAGTCTTCAATTGCCGCCAGTGGCGATTCACCCGTATCGGTTGGCTCGTAGCTTGCGACATCGGGCAAGGTCAATGGCAACTGGTCGTACGGCAGCGGTACAATGCCGCAGTCTGTGCAGTGTACCACCGGAATCGGCTCACCCCAATAACGCTGACGTGAAAATACCCAGTCGCGCAATTTGTAGTTGACTTTCGCTGTGCCAAGCTTTCTTTGCGCAATAATGTCAATCATTTTGGCCTTGGCCGTTTTAACGTCTAAGCCGTCGATGAGTGGCGAATTGATCAACTTGCCATCACCTGAATAGGCTTCTTTTGAAATATCGCCACCTGAGATAACTTCAACAATTGGCAAGTCAAATTTTACGGCAAATTCGTAGTCGCGTTGGTCGTGTGCCGGTACTGCCATAATGGCGCCTGTTCCGTAACCCATCATAACGTAATCAGAAATCCAAATTGGAATTTGCTGTTCACTAATTGGATTATATGCTGTAATTCCCTTTAGTTCAACACCTGTTTTTTCTTTAACCAGTTCTGTGCGCTCAAAATCAGACTTTCTCTTGGCCTTTAGTTGATACTGACGCACATCGTCAATATTGGCGATGCGATCGGCATATTTTTCGACCAGCGGGTGCTCTGGCGCAATGACCATGTAGGTTGCCCCGTAAATGGTATCGGGTCGCGTTGTATAGACTTTTAAAACATCGCTTGTATCGCTCACCGGAAAATCAATTTCAGCTCCCTCTGACTTGCCAATCCAATTGCGCTGCTGTATTTTAGCGCGTGCAATGTAATCGACTAAGTCTAAATCTTTAATCAATTTTTCGGCATAGGCGGTAATTTTTAACATCCACTGTTCTTTGTCGCGCTTATATACTTCACCGCCACAGCGATCACAGCAGCCCTGCACTACTTCTTCATTGGCCAAGCCAATTTTACAGCTGGGGCACCAGTTAATTGCCAGCTTGTCTTTGTAAGCAAGGCCATGTTCTAATAATTTCAAGAAAATGTACTGTGTCCACTTGTAGTAGTTGGGGTCGGTTGTATCGATTTCGCGCGACCAATCAAACGAAAAGCCAATTGCCATTGATTGCTTTTTAAAATTGGCAATATTTTCATCAGTTGCAACCCGCGGATGTATTTTATTTTTAATCGCATAGTTTTCAGTCGGTAGACCAAAGGCGTCCCAGCCAATTGGATAAAGCACATTATAGCCTTCAAAACGCCTTTTGCGTGCGACAATGTCGAGTGCCGTATAGGGTCGCGGATGGCCAACGTGTAGCCCCCTACCCGACGGATAGGGAAATTCAATTAGCAAGAATAATTTCGGCTTGTCGCTATCCGGCCCTTCTGCTTTAAATATTTCATTGCTGTACCAGTAGTCTTGCCACTTTTTTTCAATGGCCTTGTGATCATAATGCATGCTTTCCTCCTCAAAAAATAAAAATAGTACCATTTGTATATATGGGGACGAGCAATGCCCGCGGTACCACCCCTTTTGACGCAAAACGCCCTCTCATTGTGCTTGTTAACGGTAGCAAACCCTATGCAAGGTGAGTTCTCTGCTTAGCGCTAGTGACTTTCAGCGGGGCGTCACCTCTCTAAAAACGCATTACAAATACTAATCCTCATACACTGTGAACTTTTATAAATTCAGCTTAACACAATTGTTGTGCGAAATCAATATTTTTTTAGTTGTCATCTATGCAGTAGTATTAATAAAACTACTATTGTGTAAAGAGAAAAAACGGATAATAGCTGCTATAGTTTACAAGACAATTTAGTTGATTAGTATAATACTGATTTGATTTATCAGCAGTCATAGTAATGATATCGTCAAACGACGTTTTTGAATTATCCTTAAACAGGATCAGCAATCGCGCACCATCACTAAATGCCAAATAGGCGTTATCATTGATCCGCGAGAAAAATAATAAATCAGATGACGAATCAGTAAGACCTCTGGCTTTAAGATAGGCAGTTATTTGAGCGATATCAGCTTGTTCATAATACTGAACACTAAAATTAGCGGGGTCTACTGGTGGCAAAATAGCAAGATTATATTTCTCGATAGATGATAAGTCAGCAATAACCCGATCGAAACCAATATCGTATTGATAATGAAATCTTAATTGCCAATTATTAGCGTCATTTAATTGTAAATAGTCGCAGAAAATTGTTTGATAATCATGCGACGGCGACCAAATGGCAAATGCATTTTGGTCGTCGCAAGCGAGATACCGAAAGAAAATATCATCAATGTCAGCACTGCTGGCAATAAGCTGATCGTAGATTAATTGTCGATCGATGTCACCATTTTTTAATAAGCGAACGTCACTTATAACAGCCGCTTTGTAGTTGATGCTATTTAAAAACGTCTGTTTGTCTGCTACAACTTTTAGGTTGTAAGTATTATTTTTTTCGTTATAAACAAGATAGCTGTATTCATCTGCTAATTGCTCGCCAATAATTAGACCTTCATTGGACGCATATAATTCAGTTGCTTCAATGCCGTCTAGTTTTAAGTCTGATAATTCAATGTATTTTTGTAATGGAATTGAATATAAACTGCCGTTTGAAACAGCTAAACGAACAGGTACAGCTCGGTTTTTGTGCATTTCTTTAATCGCCTTATCGATTATCATCATTTCATCGCTGAGCTTCTCAGTTATATTATCTTTTAATACTTGTTTGTCAATCGTTGTTTCTACTTGCGATTTAACTGCTGTAGTTGATTGTTTAATTTTAGTAATTTCTTCTTTATCGAAAAAAGCACTTCTCAGTAAGAAAATAATAACACTAAATGCGACAACAACTGATATAATACCGAACAATATTTTATTATTACCGTTGCTACTAGCTTCATCTATATTTTCAGTTCGAGAAAATTCACCAGCGTAATAACTGTTGTTTTGCTCTTTAGTGTCTGTAATCTGGCTAGGCGTTTGAATTCGATCATCTAAAAGCGAAGTTTCAGCCATGTCCCCTTCAAGGGAGTTATGTTCTTGTAATGTGCCCGACGTCTTTTTATCTTTTCGTACCAATTCAGGGGTTTTCGACCAATAATCGATAACCTCATCTGTTTTCGTAACACTAGTTTTATCTTCAGCTATACTGTTATCATATGTGTCTACTTGATGGAGTAATGGCGCTAAATCATCAGCCCGCTCAACTAATGCTTGACCACATTTCTCGCATAAGACACCTTCACTATATGCAATATTGCACTTTGTACACATCATCATACTACACCTCGTTTACCATTCCGATTTCATCTAGCGCAGTGCGTATTTCGGTTGCCGTTTGGTAACGCAAATCGGCATCTTTTAGCACACATTTACTAATAATTTTGATAAATTTAACTTGAAAATCTATTTGTTTATTGTGCGACGCTGTTCGATCAGCCTGATTGAGCACACTATAATAAAAATCTTCACCAATCAAGGCAATCATCGTTTTTCCGATGGCATAAATGTCAGAACGATAATCGACAACGTCACCTGCTATTAATTCGGGAGAGGCAAAATCCAATTCAGCAGCACTAATCGCCTGCGTCTTTAATGAACAAGCACTGCCAAAATCGATCAGCCACATCTTTTGATTATCATCTATAATTAAATTTGCGGGTTTTATATCGCAATGTACTATTTTTTCTTCATGAATATAATTAATTATTTCTAAAAATCGACAAAGCCAAAGAAGCGCGGTTTTAATCTTTATATTGCCATTGCGCTCGACGTAAATATCTAAATTAACACCATTAATATAAGGCATCATTATGCATATACGATTGTTGTTTTTATCGTAATATGTATCAATAACGCGCGGTATCGCAGCATGTTCTAATGATTTTAACAGATTGACCTCTCGATAATTCGTTGCACACTTATAAGCATCTAAATTGACCACTTTAAAAGCAAAATAATCATTAGTTTCAATATTCTTTACCAAATAAACTTTACTCATGGCGCCATGCGACAGTCGCCTTAAAAGTTTATATTTAGCTCTTAAGCGCATCATTACCACCTTTAGAATGCTAAAAAGTATACTTTGATTTTACTCAAAGTATACTTTTTATGATTAGTTCTTACGCACCTGAAAAACTTGATCTTAATGATTCGTCCATCTCAGCAAACGCTTTAGCAGCAGCTTCTGTACCAGTACCTAATGTTCTTACAAGTTCAGGCAATTGTTCAAGACTTTGCTTCATTTGATTGTACATTTCATAGTAAGCGTCTTGCGCTAGTCCATCCCAACCGTCGATGATTTCGTTAATTTTTGCCTCTGTAGCAGTTAAAATTTCTTTAATGTCATCTGCCTTTTTGATTAAGTCTTGACCCTGCTGTTCAAGTGTTTCCGGTGTTACTCTAATAGTTGCCATTATTTGTTCTCCTTTCAGTGTTGTTATATAGCATCAGCAGTCGCTGTAATGCACATTATAAATTTACTGTTTCGATATATGCGCCTGTTAAATCATCGTATTTTTCAGACGAATCGCGCATAACTTCATGTAAAGTTCTCAACAACGATGTATATCTGTTGATATTGTACTGCCACTTTGTGTTTACCATTTTATGCAAAGCACTACCAGCCGGCGTTGTCCAACCGCTGCTTTTAAGTGCGTCTAGTAAACTATCTAATTTTGAAGCTATTTCATCTAGCTCATCGGCAATTTCACTATAGCGTTTACCACATTCCTCTAGCTCAGACGTATCATATGCTAAATCTGTATTTCTTTCGTATGCAAGTGACATTTTAAGCTCCTCGTCTATAATTGTCTTTATGCTTCAGTAATAGGTTTTAATTCAGGCTTTAACTGATAAGCTTTTGCTAACGCTTGTTCAGATAGAGCCTTTTTACCTAAAGAACCAAATATTTCAGAACGCAAAACATAAACTTCTGCAATTTCACCATTGACACCAATGATAAAATCACTCAATTCAAGCGCTTCATCATACATTTCTAAATCTTTCAAACACATAATTCTATACATATAAACATCAATAGATGCGGGGTTTTTAAGTGTTTCTAAACGGTAAATTGAATTTGCTTCCCTATAAAAGTGATTAGCTTTTTCAAGTTGCCCCAGCTGTTTAAGACAAAAGGCTCTATAATACAAAGATGCATAATAATAAACATCTTTTCTAGCGCTATTGACAAAATCAGTTGCATACTTTAAAGCAGCATTAAAATCTAATTTAGTAATGTAAAGATTTAATAGCGTGAAACGCGCTTCGCCAAAAAATTTGTCATCTTGTTCTAAAGCAACACATGCTTCGCATGCGCGCGTAGCATCTTCAAGCTTACCTTGTTCTGCTAAAATTTGAGCTTTTAAGAGTACGTATTTAAATTCTGCATCAGCATAATACTTAAAGCTGACGGTATCTTCAATTAACTTTAGCGCTTCGTCGAGATTGCCTGTTAAAGCAACGGTCTTAACATAATTAAAGCGCAAATCGACATCTTCCGGAAACTTATCAGACGCCATTTTAGAAAACATTATCGCTTCTTCCATTGCACCGCGTTCTCTTAAAAGTAGTGTTTTTAAATTGTAACCATCAAACAATTCTGGCGTTGTTTCAACAAGTCTATCAGTTTCTTCTTCAGCTAATTCAAACCAATTATTTTTTATCATCGCCATAATTTTTTTGATTTGATAATCAGAGCGCACAGGGTTTTTATCACAAGCTTTCTGAAAAAACCTTATTGCCATTTCATTATTGCCGATATTCTCATAAGCCATACCCGTAAAGTACATCATTTCTTCATTATCGTAACCATTTTTTATTGCTAAATTGTAATTTTCAATACCCTCGTTAGTTTGATCTAGCAAGAAACAAGCGTTACCTAATAAAAAATAAACTTCACCACGCGCTTCAATTAAAAGTGCCTTCTTATAAGCATTTTTTGCCTCTTGATAAGCTTCTTTTGCCACGTGATAATTGCCAGAATTAATATAATTCTCGACCAGCATCGGGTCAATTTCTATCGCCTTATCTAGCTTTTCTTTTGCCAACTCTAAATTGCCAGCCTCCAGCAAAACTAAAGCTTGCTGATTTAAATCCTTGGCTTTAATGTTGTTTTCGTTACCGTTCATCTTTACCTCGCTTAGTCATAAATAAATTAAACTTGCTGTTTTATTGTAGCTACTAAATCTACTGGTGGGACTTCTGAAAAAACGATTGCCAACTGATTAAGTGTCTCTTTTTTAGTGGCGCTTAAATTAGTATTTAATGCCTCGTTCTCACTTGTTGCCATACTGTACTTTGTAATGACGCCAGACAAGTTTAATTGCTTTTTCTTTTCATTAAATCTAACTTGCGCAACATCGCTATACTTGACTTCAAACACCGTATTCTCGGGCTGTTGTTTTGGCACAAAGCGGTTAGGGCTGGTTATTCGCAACATGGTGTCTTCAAATTCGACCTCTATTGGACACGCTGCTGGTTTATATCGGTCACCCCCCAAAAATAAATCGAGTAACAGTGCAATAATTAAGATGCGTGTCGTCCAACTCATATTATTTAACTCACTAAAACCATTCATCAACACTAAAAGCATGAGCATAACGATTACAAAAATTGTCACGTATACCCTTAATTTTTTGATAAATGACTGTCCCGTAAATTTATCGACTAATTCTATCGATTTGAAATGAGATAAGTGCTTCATTATTATCTCTCCTCATAATTAACTACTTGATTATAATATATTTGAATTGATTTGTTAATACGAAAAAGTTACATATATTATACGATTTTAGTTTAATTTATTTTAGCAAGATCAATTTTAAAAATAACATATTTTTCTACTTGACGTTTTTGAGTAATTTAGCAAGATCTCCGTTCAGTATTTCATTAAAATCCCAACCAAACTGATAATAATCTGAGAAATTAGTATCAGTAGTGAAGTCCCAACCGTATTGTCGATTAGAATACAGTGTTATGTTGTGCCTAAATAAAAAAACCACTAGCGCATGCCGATGGCTTTTCAAGTCTAAATTTATTAAGGCTCGTAAACAAATTTTTGGCACTGCCAATAGAATTAACGGTTTTACAAATCAAGTGTGTGACATCAAGCGTATTCTCAACCCGCTTCGCTCATACCCTTTATAAAGTGTTTTCCGCCGCTGAAATTATACCAATGTTTGACTTCGTCACACATACTTTTAGTTTTTTTGCCAACCGAATAAGAGAAATTTATCAGCCAATTAGTTTTTGTCTTCTTACTGCCAGCAGTAACAGTCATATGATAAACTTTATCAAATAAACTAATTTTAATGCCGTTTGATTAATATCGTGCTAAGAAATCACTACAACTACCAATCTCTAACTTCTACCTTTATTGGCGAGTTGGCTTCAACTATTCCAACAAAATCTATCTCCACATCATCGGCTAAAAAGGTAATAAAGGCAAAATCATCTGAAAATTGATCGCGCTCTGGTGGTTCAATTGGCTGATTATTGTCGTCAATCTTATGCCATGTATAATACATCGGGCCAAATATTCGAATTTCTTTACTTTTTTGATTAAAGGCAAATTGTGTTATTTCATTATATTTTACGGTGCATACTTCTTGACGCCTCAGCCCGTCACTATAGGTGCGAATTGGTACGTTACAGGTCATTTCATCATCGTAAAACTGTAATTCAAAATATTCTGATGAGCGAACAGACTTTGTACCGTACAATGCCCACATTCCAAGGCCAAGCAGTATTAATAAAAAGAATAATACATTTGAAAACGTAAAACCTTTGCGATACCAATTCCAAATGTTATATGCCAACCAAAGGAGTGGCAATAAGCGCCGTAAATAGGTACGCAGTTTGCTTTCAACGCCAATTAAACACAATTTTTTAGTTTTTAAAATATAGTTTGGTTGATTCAATGTGCACCCCCTATTGCTTTGAAGCTTGGTACAATTTTTTCTTTAATTTTTTCTACTATGTCCGCAATATCGCCAAATGTGGCATCATTTTTGCCATTGGGAATTAAAATAGCGCCTGGTAAAACAACATTTTTAAAGGCCAGTTTTAAGCCAACACCATCGTCACGCACATCTTTTGTCAGCTTTAACCACGACTTTACTGACTTAGTACCATCTTTTACACTGCCGAAGTTCCAGTATTCATTTTTTAAATTTTTGCCAAAATTTTTAATTACTATTTCTCCTGGTTCTAAAAAGTATCTAAAGTTTTTCGTTTTAAAAGCTACGCGTGTATTGTTAATTGTATCTTTTCCTCTTGTCAGTACTGTATCCCATGTCTGTTTGGTAAAGACCTCATCAATATACTTAATATCTTTTAGTTTTGCCTTGCTGCCGGTTAGCCACTTAAAGCCTTTTTTAGTAATTTGACCCGCCGAATGCACAATTGTAATTGCAGCACACACGCCTACTGTAATATCCATTGCCGTCGCCATACCATGTAGCAGCTTTGAATCTGTTTCTCTAAAGGAATCTTGTAAGGAATCTTCTTTACGCACCCGATAGGCTTTTAGCGGATTTTTATCAGCGCTAACCACGGCGCGAGCCTCATTAACTAAATTGGTAAGACCATTTACAATACCAATCACACCTAAAACAATGCCGGCAATGGCAGCAGCAATCGCTAATGCACTGCCACCAGCCGCTAATGCTATAGCTGCCCCCACTACAGTTACAATACCTATTGCGATGTCGACAGCTGCCCAAAAAAAACCAACAAATAATTCTTTACCGCCTTGATAATTATACCAATGCTTTATATTGCCAATCAACTCGTTTTCCCAATTATCAATTGGCGCAAGAACTTTATCTTTTACCCAACGCGTCACCACATTTGAATTAAATGCACTTACCACCGTGCTATACACTTTATCTAATGCGCCAATTTCAATGTTGTAAGCATCTCTAAAAGAAGTTGTTAAACTGCTAATTCTTGATTTAACTGCTCTGTCTACCGATTTACACTCGTCTTCTAAAGCGAATAAATCGTTTGAAAAAGAGCGCTGCCGTTCTGCTTGTTCTTCAAGTATTTCAACTTTTTGCTTTGCAATGCTTATGGCCGACGAAATGTCTGACGAATAGCCCCCTTGATAATTATTTAATTTGTTGATAATTCTGCTGTTAATACCAGAAGCATAACTATCTAATTTTTGTGCAACTTGATCGGCTTTACGCGCCGTTTGATTAATATCGTGATAAGAAATCGCTACTGTGCTCATTAAAATACCCCCGAATTGCCAATTCTTTCTAATGATTTTTCAAACGCTCTTTCGCGCGCTTTTCTCTTTTCTTCTCGCTCGCGTTCTAATGCATCTTTGTATTCACGCCAATAATAGTCTCTGTCGTCCTCAGCTTGTTTTTTTTCGTTTTTTAACCGGCTGATTTCGCTTTCAATACCGCTTGAAATACCTTGTAAATGTTGATCAGAATAAGGATACTTCGGTTTCATCTCGTCCATTTTTTCTGATAATAGGTCGTACTTTGCATTGTGTCTAACAGATGTTTTGTGTTCGCCCATTTCGTCATCGATTGTCTGATTAACAGTATGTACATCACCTGTAAAACTAGAAGTGACGTCTAAATTAACGTCTGATAAATAGGCTATTTTGCGCTCTATCTGTTCAGCTTCACGTTTTTTCTCTATATATTTATCATAGTAATAACTGCTACTCACTATTTCCCCCTTATTGTCACAGTGCAATTGCAACTAGCCATTTTTGGCTGAATTTACAGCTGAATTATACTCCGCCTTTAGTTTTTCATCGACAGATTGAAATTCGACATCAGCTTTAACTAAAGCATCGTATATTTCGACTAATGAATCACCAAAATCATTGACTTTCGATATTAATATATCGTACTGTGCTTCAAATTCGTTTTTACCTTCGCCAACCCAATTTTGTTTGGCGCGATTTGTGATTTCTGTCACTTCTTTTTTTTGCTCTTGAAATGAATCGACTAGTTTTTTAATTTGCTGATGTGTTTCGCTAATTAGTTTTCCATCAATTGTACCATTAACCACACTTTTACCCCCTTATTCAAAAAGTTTTATTTTTGTCTTGTTCTCACCGTCGATGTAATAAGCCATTGATTGATCAAAGACTTCATCACTGACTCTGCCCCTAACGTCATAGAACTTATTTTCGGCAATTGGCGCAAACAAGACACCTTGTTTCTTTTCTTTGATGTATTTTAGAGCATCTGTTGGCAACACTGGCAATTTCTCGTTTTCTACGCCAGACAATAAGACAAAAAGACCGTTTTCACTAGCATTTTTCATTGTGTCTGCCAATAATTTGCTATCGTTTTTATCGCCGGTGATGCTATTAAATACATCTTTATTGTTAATAATTAACATCTTCAACATTGATTGTTCTTGACTAGCGCAATTCTGCACTGCAAACGATGCGATTTCGTCGATTATAATTTTAGCTTCTATTAGATCAGTGGTGTAGTCTCTTACAAAACCCAAATTGGCAAACTTGTCAAGCGGACCGCTTTTGGCATCAATTATAAACGCCTCAACTTCATGGAATATAATTGTTTTAGCCAATATACTTAAGAAGTTTTGCAAGAATTTATTACAAACTGCAGTGGCGCCAACTAAACTTAACGCTCCTAATTTGGCGAGATTAATCGACTTATAATCAACTTCGCTGAAAGCCATACCAATGGGTATAATTGCCTTGTTTTGAAATAATTTTGCTTGTTCTTGCATACTGACTTCGAGTTTTAACTGTTCGGGCACCATCGGTATTAACTTAGCTTTCGTCGTTGCTTCACCATTGCGCACTTCGATAAATTCTGTCAAACTTGCGACGCGTTCTGCCTCATTGCTGAAATCGCCATAAATTGCCGTTTGAAATTCAAGAATGCGCTTGTCAATCACGCAAAGCGCCCGACCAGGTACTTCTTTTGGCGTTACGCGGCAGCGTCCAAATAAATTACTGTACTCGCCCGTATCGACACAAGTGAGCGCGATTTTTTCGCTGAAGTTAGACTGTGTGCGGTAGCGCAATGCATTGACAGTTGGCGATGTTATCACTAGCGAAACACCAACGCCTTGCGATTCGCGCGATAGGCGATCGAGTTCTTCAAAGCGATCGCTAAAGTATTCTTTAAAAGCAGCGACATTGTCAATAGCCAAAACCACAAGTGGCATATCGCTATTGCCGGTTGCCAAATATGACAAATAATTGCTTAGCCCCATGCTAGACAATTTGGTTTTTCTTTCGACAATTATACTTTCAATTAACTTAAATAGGTTTTTACACTTTTCGTCTTCACCTGGCAAGACAACGCCACCGACATGGGCAGATTTTTCAAAAATCTTCAGTATCATACTATCGCAGTCAACTAAATAAAGATTGGTCTGCGCTGGTGTATAAGACTTAATTAAGCCGTAAATAAGCGTTTGCAACATAATCGATTTGCCCATTTGCGACGAACCGATAATATAAATATTTTCTTTTGAAGGCGTTAGCGAGAATATGCCCTGATTTTGTTTTTCGGGGTCATCAAATACGCCTATTGGCACGCTAACGCCGTGCGGCAACGCCTTATCATATGTTAAACTGTCGCTAAACAAATGATCTGAAAGCGACGGTAAGCAAATGCCTGACAATTGCGCAACACCTTCGTTTTTACAATAATCGGCGATATGCTGAACAATGGCATCTAACTGCGATAGTTTTTCGCGTTTTTCGCTCTTTTGCTCGTTGGTGTATTTTAGCGTCTTTTTACCCCAGGCGTTTCGCTCGTAGATCTCGTGTTTTTTGACGTTTATTTCAGTAGAATTTGGCACGTCAGCACCACTGTACGCCGATTGAAATAAATCGAAAATTTCGTTGTTGCCAACCTGAAAATAAGCGCGACCCGGCTCGACAATTTCAGCTGCCAAAGGCGACTTTAACACTTCGTTACTGTCTTCTCGCGTTTGCACTTTAAGACATAGCTTAAATTTTGAATTCGACCAAATTTGGGCATCGACGACACCGGCTGGCTTTTGCGTTGCCAATATCAAGTGAACGCCAAGTGTTCTACCAATGCGAGCAGCCGAAATAAGTTCTTTCATAAAGTCGGGGTGTTCTGCTTTAAGCTCGGCAAATTCGTCGACGATAATAATTAGATGCGGCATTGCCAGCTTAACTTTACCGGCTTTATATAATTTTATGTAATCGTTAACGTGATTAACTTCAGCGTCAGATAACAGTTCTTGTCTTTTTAGAAGTTCTGCTTTAATCGACAATAGCGAACGATTGATCTCTCTGCCATCTATATTGGTAATGGCACCATTGAGATGGGGCAAATTTTTAAATTGATTCGCCATGCCGCCACCCTTAAAGTCGATAATGACAAACGCCACCTCGTGGGGGTGATATAACGACGCCATCGCCAAAATATAGGTTTGAATGATTTCACTTTTACCCGAACCCGTGGTGCCGGCGACAAGGCCGTGCGGACCATGTGCGTTGGGCTTATCGCTAATGTCCAACGACACAATTTTGTTCTTACGCATGACGCCTAGTGGCGCAGCTAAACTTTTATAAACGACCGAATTTGCCCATCGTTCTTTTAAATTAAGGTCTTCTGCTTCAATGATATTCAATAGTTGATAAAGCGAAATATACTTTGTCAGTTGCCCTTCTAAACTGACTTCATCGACAAAAATTGACGACAATTTTTGAGCGACTTTACTGGCTAAGGCATAGTCGACTTGCGGTGCAATATAATTGTATTTTATTTCGGCATTTTCTGTCTTTAACAGCAGTTTATCTGCTGCCTGGTTTAAGCGAATGATCTCGTCGCAATAACGCGGTAAGTTTTCTTCAAATTCTGTAAAGAAGACAAACGTAAACCCCAATTTTGAAGCTTGCTCAAAATACTTGGTAATCGGATGATTTTTAATCGCCAATGTATCGACGATAAATACGACGTAATGAACAGTGTTTGCGCTATTATCGTCGTTTTCTCCATATGCGCTTTCGCGCCTTGTAAGTTCGCTATAAAAGTATTCAAGTAAGTGTTTTTTACTTTCTTCATCGCAAATAATATTATAAATATCGAGGTCGTCGTTTCTGACATGTCTAAGTTTATTGACCCAGTTGACATTATCGAAGTCAACTTGATTAATGATATAGGCAAACTTGACATCATTATAAAAATGACGAATTGATAAATCAAGTGTCAAATTAGTGATCGCCTGATACACTTTGTGCTTTGTGCCTACAACGCCGACGACATTAGAATTTTTAAAATCGGATACGATTGGCGCCTTTTCGATTTCTTTGTATTGTTCGGCTAGTTGCTCAGGAATTAAGGAAAGTTCGTCTTCTAAGTCGATAAATTCTTGTTTATTATATTTAATTTGATTGACCGACTCAACTCTACCCTCGCCGAGATATACACTTAAAAAATCGTCATCTGTTTGACTTCTTTCGTAAATTCGTTTACCAAATGTATAAACTTCATTAATGTTGTCATTTAATGGACTATAGATTAACTTTCTAATTTTTAGTTCGTTTTCGCGTGATTCTTCGATGAGTTGTATTTTCTGCTCGATGTAGGCATTGTATTTTTTTTCACGTTCGGCTATATCGGTTCGATAGGCTTTCTTTTCTTCGAAAAAGGAAACAATCGACATGATAATACCGAGGCTCATTGATACGGCACTATAAATGACAAATGTGCCACCACCGCCAATAATTCCCCGTAACACGATAACCAAGGCTAGCATAATAAGCGCTGGTATTAGCTTCATTATTAAATTTTTCTTCGGTTTTTTGGGCTTCTCTGAAGGCTGTTGAACTTCAATTTCATCTTCAGGTATTAGGTATTTTAAGCGCGTACTGCGATTGAATTTAGGATAATCAAATACCGTAGTTTGTGCATTAACAATTTTAGAATTAAGCTGTTTGACATCTAAGGCATCGCTAGTTGTTGTATATAAGACGCCGTTTTTATAATAAAAACTAAAACCAACTACAGAAATAAAGTCATGGTCTTTGACAACCTGATTACTGACGCGCTTGCCGTTGATATGTATGCCGTATTTGGTATTGGCGTCTATCACTGTCAAGGCTTTGTCTTTATACTGCAAGACAAAATAATCTTGTCCTAGATAAGAATCGTTAATGTATATGTCGCTGGTTGACCGACCGCCAATTTCAAGCTGTTTGTTTTCGGGTAATATGATTTTTCTGTTATAATCTTTTCTTTCATAATCAAAATTTATCATAAATGAGATGTTAAACACATCTATGTTTGCATTTTGATATTTTACAATTAATTTGTCGCCATGAACGAGCTGTTTAGTAAATACTTTTCTAACATCACCCAAAGAAAAATACAAATTATCAGAACAATAAATGTACCAATCTTTTACCTTTTTAACCAGCGAAATGGTAATTTGTTCAAAGAATAAATCTTTTGGCAATCTAATGTCATCTTCTACCTGTGTACCAATTTTTATTGCTGTTGCATCTAGTTCAATATCAATTTCACGATATAGGTTTTTATTTGAAATAATTAACTTGTATCTGATATCCATACATGCCTTCTTAGTTGTCTAAAAATAATACTTCACTGCCGTTGATAATGCCAAATTCTCTTAGCGTTCGGTAGCCCTTTAATAGGGCGATCGGGTTTTCTGAGCGCAGAAAACAGTTTTTAATATCAGATGTATCTATCCTCAAGTCATATGCTTCGTTTAACGCCAACACTAACTCATTAGCTGTCATATCGAGCGGAACATCTAGATTAACTTTTTTGTTTCTCGATAACATATTGAATACAATTACTGCGTTATTTTCCATTCTCCACCTACATTATCAAATAAGCTATTTTTTGCATTGTCTCTAATTGCGACAGCCTTTCAACACTGTACATATCGTAAGTCTCAAGATATTCCAATCTCTCGTTGGTATCAAAATCACATTTGTAATTGATGTCCGAATCGCACAAGTGTTTTGAATCCTTATATTTATTGCAAACAAACACATACTTGTCCTTTGCGTAAATATCAATATTTTTTATCAAGGCATTTGTCTTGGCGATTGACTGCTTCGTTTGCTCATAAACAACGACTAACCGATCTGATAGACTAATTAAGTCGGCTTTGTTCTCATCAAAAACTGAATCACTATCGATGATGATATAATCATAGTCATTCGATTTTTTGGCACAGCTTGCTATATCGCAATATTTTTCAAAGGGTATACCCAGCGCAACCGTCGACAGTTTTAATACCGGCAAACTATCAAATTTATCACCATTTATAAATGGCTTTACATCTGAATAAGCATTACTGGATGGGCTTTGTAAAGCAGCGTAATAATCTGGATAACTAATATCATTAAAGTAGCAGTATAAGTGATTTTGAACCTGTAAACGCTCAGCGTTAATATACAAAACACGCTTATATCGGCTTGCCAGATTTGAACACAAACCGAGTGCAATTGTCGTTTTGCCAGCCCCACCATTAGCCGAGTAGAATAAAATTATTTTAGGTTTAACTTTATTTAACACTACCGGATTAAGAATATTAAAACTACTGCCCGTAACCCTATCAAATATGTCGATAATGCTGGTATACTTATAGATGTAATTTCCATTAGATGAATCAACATCTGCTCGCGTTTCATTTTCAGACATGATATACATACTTTTTATGCCGTGTTTTTGCAGCGCTGGCGAATACAACTGTTCTGAAACGATGAGAATATCAATCATTTGTGGTTTTTCGAACAATTGATTAAAGTAGTCTCGTTCAGTAATAATCTCTAAATCGATATTACTGTAAAATTCTTTGACAAATTTTTGCTGTAGTGGCAAAAGATACAATCTATCCAAATCAGCTATCACGACTCTTGGCCTCATTATATGCTCCTAAATTTTTACTACGAAACATGTATCGGCTAAACGCACGATGTCATTTTCTTTTAATATATGGCAGACATTTGGTCGCACTTCTGTTTCGTTTACAAAAGTACCATTAGAACTACCTAAGTCCATAATGTAATACGCGTCATTTTGTCTGAACACTTTACAGTGAATTCGGCTAATTGCACGATTAAAGGTAATAACTCCGTCAACGACCGAAATATTTTTGCCAATGATAAAATCTTCGCTATTAATTTTTAATTCAAAATCGATGTCTTCATCTTGAGCAACTAAGCGAAGCGTGATGTCTTTTCTAATTTTGGCATTTTCGATTTCTTGCTTTATTTCTTCAAACAGGCGATGTAAGCTCTTAATCGTTTCCGTTTCATCGGCAAAATTCTTCGATAATTCAATAACTTTATTATTGGAAGAAGCTGAATAGCTTTCGATAAGTTTAATAATATCGGCACGTATTTGCTTTTCCATTTCAATTTCTGGTTCGATTAATTTATTTTGAATTGGTAAATAAATCAGGCGAACCGACATATCGTTTTCATTAATGTATATTTTATTGCCCGATAAGTTTATATTACTACACGATAAAAAACCATTGTTATCAATGTATAAAATTTCATCTATTAAATCACCAACAATACTGAGGAAGGTTTCTGGACTCAACGACGTATATAAAGATTCAATTGATCTAAACCCATCGGTAACGTAGTACAGGCTAGTTTTGCCATTATAAAGCTGTTTAATACACTTTACAAATACGCTATCAGCCTGACTATTCAACACCTTATAGTCAGTAACCGAAAAAATATTACTGTCAGTTAGAATATAGCTGAAGTTTTTGTCGCAATCCAACTCTAATATTTGATTGTACTTTTCTAGTAAACTCATATTCCACCCTGAACCTTTATATAATCACGACACAGCCTAATAGTATGATGACATTGCCAAAAAAAATTTAAGTACAACAATACTTATATTGATATATTTGAATAGTCCCAAATCATTATAATATAATTAAAACAAACTGTTAATATTAAAATGTTACAAATTTATTATTATTTAATTATATTTCTAGTATTCAAAGTTCTACTATTCATTCTTTTTAATCTCAAACGATTGCTTAAACTTTTAATCAACTAGCGTATATGATTTTGCAGTGAATAGTTTTTTGGTGTAGTCATGTTGTGGTTGGTAGAATACGTCTTCGCTATTACCATATTCGACGATCATGCCGTCTTTCATGACGGCGATATGGTCGCTCATGTAATAGACGACGCCCAAATCGTGCGATATGAACAAATAGGTTAAGTGTTTTTCACGCTGTAGTTTTTTCATTAGGTTGAGTATCTGCGCCTGTACTGATACGTCGAGTGCGCTGACCGGTTCGTCGGCTATGATTAAGGTAGGTTCTAAAATTAGCGCCAATGCAATGTTAATGCGCTGGCGTTGCCCACCACTTAATTCGCTGGGGTAACGCTCTAAAAAGCTTTCATCTAGGCCAACTGATAGCAACAGTTCATTAATTCTTGCCAGGCGCTGTTGTTTAGTTAAGGCGAATTTATGAATAATCAATGGTTCTTCCAGTAACCAGTCAATTTTCTTTTTAGGGTTAAGTGAACTGGTTGAGTCTTGAAAGACAATTTGCACTTCGCGCCGATAGCGCTTTTTCTCTTGCGCTGTCATGTCTGTCAGCGACTTGCCTAAATAGACAACTTTACCCGAGGTTGGCGTTTCAATGGCGCTTATAATTTTTGCCAGTGTTGACTTGCCTGAGCCACTTTCGCCAACAATGCCAAGCGTTTCACCACTTTTAATGCTGATATTGACATCTTTTAGTGCGTGGATAATATTGCGCTTAAATAAATGACTCGTATTGTTTTTAAAAACTTTTGACAACCCAGTTGCCGCTAAAACAATTGACTTTTCAGCACTGTTGTCGCGTGCTTTATCGTCTTCTGCGGTTGCAGTTTGCGGTGCTTTACCGCTTAAGCTGTCGGCCACGGTTAAAAGCCGTCTGTCTTTGTGCCGTGGGTCGGGTATGGCATTGATTAACGCCTTGGTATAGCCGTGTTTTGGGTTGTGAAAAACGTCTTCTGTTTTGCCAAATTCAACGATTTTTGAATTACACATCACAGCCACCTGATTGGCAACTGCTTTGACAACTGCGAGGTCATGCGATATAAATATAACCGTTGTATGGTGTTTTTTTACCAGTTCTAAAATTAACTGTAGTATTTCTGCCTCAGTCGTCACATCAAGCGCAGTAGTTGGTTCGTCGGCTATCATAAACGACGGATTGGCAATTAACGCCATGGCAATCATAATGCGCTGTTGCATGCCACCTGACAGTTGGTGCGGGTAGGCGTGATACAAATTTTTGACATCTCTCAACTGTACTTCTTCTAACATGTCGTAAACGCGTTGGCGTTTATTGGCTGTATCGGCGGGCAAGGCCTCTTCTATTTGGGCCCCTACTTTGTGCAGGGGGTTTAGGCAGCTCATGGGGTTTTGAAAGACCATTGAAAAGTCGCTTTTGCGCAACTCGCGCATTTTATCGGCATCGTTTAAATCAATTGCATTGCCATTAATGGTCAATGAACCCTGGTTAATTTTTGCATTGCGCGGCAATAGCCCTTGTAAGGCGTATGCCGTCATAGTTTTGCCACAGCCCGATTCGCCGACAATACCGAGTATTTCGCCTTTTTCAACAGAAAAAGCAACATCGTTGACGACGATGTTGGGCTTGCCGGCAAGCGTGTCACCAATTTGTACGGTTAAATTTTTTACATCAATTAAACTCATCTGACATCTCGCAATCCGTCAGCTAACATATTAAAGCCGAGTACGGTTAAAGTTATTAACAAACCGGGAACAATTGGATACCACGGCGCCATGCCCAAATAGCGTTGCCCATTGCTGAGCATTTGCCCCCAGCTGGGGTCGGGTGGTTGTATGCCCAAACCCAAATAGCTGAGCCCCGCCTCTGCCATGATGGCACTTGAAAAGCCCAAAGTGGCCGTCACTAATAATTCGGTTGTCAAATTGGGTAAAATGTGAATATACATAATTCTAAAGTGGCTCGCCCCGCGCGAGCGCGATGCTTTGACAAAGTCGTACTGCTTGTATTTCAGATAACCGGCACGTGTAATACGAGCAAACTTTGGTATGCCCATAATGCCAATTGCCAATATTAAATTTGATATGCCCGTACCAAAGATGGCAATTAACATCAGGGCCAATAAAATGCCGGGAAACGCCATTTTGGTATCGATAATTTTCATTAGTATTTCATCGGTCCAACCGCCAAAATACCCTGCTACTGAGCCAATTAACACGCCAAAAACCAACCCGACAACAACGGCGCAAAAACCAATTAAATAAATGATTTGTGACCCCGCCAAAATACGGCTAAATAAATCTCGACCAAATTCGTCTGTGCCCATAATATTAGCTGTGTCTGGTGGCGCAAAGGTCTTGCTTAAGTTCATTGCATTGGGGTCGTATGGCATGTAAATAAAGCTAACCACAAAAAGTGCCAATAAAAAGATGACAATGACAAAACCGAAACTGAAATAAGCATTTTTAAGGTGCGCTTTCATAATTACCTCAACCTTATACGCGGGTCGATTGCCGTGTAGATAATATCGACGACAAAGTTGATTATGACAACCGCCAGCGCTAAGTAAATGACCAATGCCTGAATTAAGGGCAAGTCACGACTGCCGATTGATATGGCAATTAAATTGCCAATGCCGGGTAAGGCAAAGACGTTTTCAATAACTATTGAACCGCCCAGTATTTCGGCCGTAATCATGCCTAAAATGGTCAACATAGGCAGTAGCGAATTTTGTAAAACGTGGCGATATAATATGGCGTGCTCATTTAAACCCTTACTCATGGCTGTGCGCACGTATTCGCTATCCATTTGGTCTAGCAAATTATTGCGCAAATAGCGCACCAATACTGCGCTAATTCCGATCGCCAACGAAATTGTCGGCAACACTAGTGACCTGATTGACAGTAGCGGATCAACACTTAGTTTTTCGTATTGACCGGCCGGTAACCAATGCAAGTTAATTGCAAAAATATATATTAAGATAACGGCTAGCCAAAATGATGGCACTGAAAGCCCAACTTGGCTGAGTGCGGCAAACCACTTCGACCAGCTTTTTTCACTGTTTAAGGCCAGCCAAATCGCCAGCGGTATGCTGACAAGAACGCTTAAAAAAAGTGACAGCACGGTAAGAAGCAGGGTCACTTCGACTCTGCTCCCTATCATTTCTGCCACTGGGCGATGAAAGCGAATAGATTCGCCTAAGTCGCCTTTTAACAAGTTGACAACCCAAATTGCATAGCGATCTAATAGCGGTTTATCCAAATTCAATTTGGCCTCTAATGCCTCAATCTGCAGTGGGTCTGCCTCGACGCCTAAAATAATATAGGCGGGGTTACCTGGCAATACTTGAAACACTAAAAAGGTAATCACCGATACTAAGACGATTGTCGTTATTAATGAAATAATTTTTTTTGTGTAAAATGCAATCATTATTCAAATTTTATTGATGTCATGTCTAAAAATCTCAATGGGTAAAACTTAAAACCTGTCATATCTTTGCGCATGGCAACGACTAAATTAGGGTCCATAATATAGACCGCCGCAGCATTATCAGCAAGCAGCGCCTGACACTCGCGGTAGAGTTGAGCGCGCTTAACCGGATCAATTTCGACTATTGCTTCAGCAATTTTTGCGTCGTAATCGGCGTTGCTAAAACGCATAAAGTTGCGCTTGTAATCACTTTGATAGCGCACCAATACTTGGTGTGGGTCGAGCTTGCCGGCTAAGCCAATAATCGTCATGTCGTAGTTAAATTGCTTGTAAACTTCGTCGAGCCAAACGCCCCACTCGACTTGTTTAATTTCTGCTTTGACGCCAATTTGCAACAACTGATTGGCGATAACTTGCGCCGTATCAACGTGGAACTTATAGTTAGATGGCACTGTGATACTGGTACTAAAGCCATCTTTATAGCCGGCTTCGGCCAATAAGGCCTTCGCCTTTTCAATGTCTTGACTGTGCGCCGCGATAGCTGTGTTGTAGTATTCAGCCATAATTGGGCTCATGTTAGTTTCAATTTTGCTACCATAGCCATTGGCGACAGCAGCGATTAATTCATCTTTGTTGACGGCGTAATTAATTGCTTGTCTGACGCGTATATCTCCAAAAGGTTTACGCTCGCTATTCAGCGCCATCAATTGAACCATGTTCTGTGGCGATGCCAGTATATTAAAATCTTGCTCAACCAATGCAACGTTTTTAGGGTCGATGTCGGCAAAGTCGATTTGACCACTCTTTAAGCCGTTAACAACAGCTGTTGGGTCGGTGATAATATAGAATTCGGCCTTGTCGATTTGGGCGATTCTGTCTGGATTCCAATAATTTTCATTTTTAGTTAAAACAACTTTTTGACCGGGTTCATATGATTCAAACATAAACGGGCCGGTACCAACCGGTTTACTGTCTTGTTGTTCATACCCGACCGGCAGTATCACTTCGATACAAGCCGCTAAAAAGGCGGCATTGCGCTCATTTAAGTTAATTTTAACTGTTTTTTGGTCGACTGCTTCTACCGATTTTACGTTATTAAAACGCGATGAAAGCGGGTCTGAACCGGTTAACCCGGCAAGTGTTTCAATTGAGTAAACCACGTCAGCGGCGTCAAATTGATCGCCATTGTGGTAGGTTACACCCTCTCGCAAATTAAAGGTATAACTTAAACCGTCTTCTGATACTTGCCATGATTCAGCCAGCGCCGGAATCAATTTACCCGTTTCGTCGTACGACAAAAGCCCTTCAAAGACATTGCCCATAACGGCTTTTGTATCAGCTGCTGCCGATAACCACGGATTGATATTGTCAAGTTCGGAACTAATTGCTGTACGTGCAACTTTTACGGCGTCTTCAGCAGGCGCTTCTTTTTCAGCTGTGGTTGCTACAGCGCTACTTGGTTCGGCTTTGGTTTCTCTCACTTCAGGATTTTGTCCACTATTGCATCCCGTTACAAATAACAATGCCAGTATCAAACTGAATACCAGTGTTTTTTTCATCTGTTCTAACCCTCCAATTGATAAAAATTTAACCCAGACTGTCGCAGCACTCTAATAAACCGCGCTAAACTTCTAATCCTAGTACATTTTTGATTTTTTGTTAATTTTTGTCATAACTATTTGTGTAAGTACTAATGCTGACGCGATTTTTTACAATGTTACGAATAATCTGGGTTTCAATACTCAGCGATAGCAGTATATCACAATTTTAGCGATTCGACAAAGAAAATATTGTTTATTCCCAATCGTTTTCCTTTATATAATCTCTATCGTAATCGACTTTTCTGCGCTTGCCCAACTTAATGTGGTCATGTCGCTTTTGTTCGGGTGGTTTGTTAAACTGCAAATCTTTGTTTAAACTATCCCATTTACTGAGGTCGACATCGAGCCCAGCATTTAAATCTGCTAGCTGAGACTGCGGATTTTGAGGCGGTTCAGGTTGCTGCACTGTGGTGTTTCTGCGCGTTTCCGTTACAGTATAAACGACAACGCAACCGGTTATTAAATCGCCCAATTTTTGACGGCGACCATTAACCAACAATACGATGACATCAATGAACAGCACCAAGACGGTCGAAATATTGCGCAAGACAAGCACCAACTTGCTCGGTGTTTTATTGTAATCATGTACACTTCTGACCCGTAAGCCCAAAGCGCGCTTGCCAATGCTTTGACCGTCGAATATATCTTTAAATAAAAAGACAAGCATTATGAAAATCATGCCAAAGTCATCCGAATCGAACGGCAAGAAAATCTTTATAATATTGTAAATAAATAGACATAGCGCACCGTCTATGACATAGGCAATCATTCGGGACTTAACACTGGCAATACCATAGATATTATTCATCATCAACTCCTATTATTTAGGACAATACTGGTATATGTTATCGATAATTTCAGAAAAATCAGCGAGTTTAACCGACTGTTCACCATCACTGAGGGCGTTGGCCGGGTCGTGATGTACCTCGATCATCAACCCGTCAGCGCCAATCGCGACAGCGGCACGACTGACTGGCTCTATTAAATGGCTGAGGCCGGTCGCATGACTGGGGTCGACAATAACTGGCAAGCCGGTATTCATTTGCATAATTGGCACTGCTGTAATATCTAATGTATTTCTAGTACAACTGTCGAAGCTGCGAATGCCGCGTTCGCACAGCACAATTTGCTCGTTTCCGTTTGCCATTATGTATTCGGCGGCCAGTATCCACTCTTTAATTGTCGCTGAAAAAGCACGCTTTAACAACACCGGTTTTTGCAATTTGCCAACGGCTTTAAGTAGCGGGTAATTGTACATGTTGCGCGAACCAATTTGGATCATATCACAATATTGCGCCACTTTTTCTAAATGGGCAACTTCCATTACTTCAGTGACAAATGGTATTTGATATTTTTTAGCTGCGGCATGTATGTATGTCAAGCCTTCAAAGCCAAGCCCTTGAAAGTCGTAAGGACTGGTACGCGGCTTAAAGACGCCCCCCCTTAACATGTCGACCGGTAGTTTGCTAAGTGCCGCTGCAATTATGTTAATTTGTTCTTCTGATTCTACGGCACAGGGCCCGGCAATTAATACCGGGCGCTTTTCTCCAAAGGTAACTGCACCAACTTTAACTGTTCTTTTGTCGGCAATCACCCCACCTTGACAAGTTGATGAAGCAAATAATCTACTTTGTTCAACGGTTTTTTTGTTCAATAAGTGCTCCTTGATTATTCTTCCATTGTCATATTTTGACGTTCTAATGTCGTTAATTTACCGCCGTACGGCTTTAAGACGTAGTCGACAATATCGCTCATTATCTTGTAGTGTTCTTCGCTGTTCTGCGCCTTGAAACTGGCCTTAATCAATTCAAACAACAGCATATCGCGCGAAAAGACCACCGCCATCATCGATTTGTCGCGTGGCACCCAAGTATTTTGTAATCTAAAATAGGCTTCAGTTAAATACTTTAAACAAATACCTGCCAAATACTGAAAGACAACCGGCTTGTCTTTGCGATAAGACAAATCTTCCAGCTTTTTAGTCAGCGTTAAGCGAATGTAGTCGACCCTTTCTTGCGAAATTGGTTCTGGCCCATCCATATAAATGCGATTGGCTGCTTTTAACAGCGCTTCTATATCATCGGTTCGCTTGTAAATATGTTTGGCATGTGACAACAAGTTGAGCCAAATATGACTGTGATTGTCGAGTGCCTCTCTTAAAATATTGGTTGATAAATATGTGAAATCGTATTCTTTGCCTTCAATAAATTTAACTTCTCGCGATTCGTGATTGGGCGTGTTTAAGAGTATTAGCAAGTCGACATCAACCACTTTGTCTAAGTTTTTATGGTGCTCAGCACCACTGCCAATTAACGAAACTGCATCGACTGTTACGTCTTTAATAAGCGATGCAACAACTGATTCAAAGACGACATTCGTTTGATTCATGTTTCCTCCTAAAATAAACTTTTCAAGAACACGCAGATATTTTTGCGACGCAATTAAAACAATATATTACTTTACTGCCATCTTATCACGTCAGACAGCTTATGGCAAGTTATCTGGCGCGTTAATGTTTATAAATACAGCTGTTTCTTACCCAACACATGATCAACACATTGCAATAGTTAATCAACTAATAACTGATATCATCAACTTCTGGCAATTCGTTGCCGACAATTTCTACGCTTACGCGATGCGGCAGACAAATAATGCTCTGCCCAGCCTTTGATATAACGCCACTCTTAACGCATATTTGATTATGACAGTCGGCACTTGTCATGTCAACCTTGCCATTGTCAACAGCTATGTTGTTCGTGCCGTAGTCGTTGCTCAATTGATACGATTCGCTGTAACCAGCATGGCATGGTATGGTTTTAACGACTTGCCCTTCAGATTTTATAACGACTAATAACTGTTCGGTTTGGCTTGCAAAAATGTTGTAGGCAAAATATGCGCCTAACGCAATTAATAGACCGAATGCAACAATAAATAAATCGCCTTTTTTCATACACGCCTCTTTTTATAATCTGGGTTTACTTTTGCTTGTAAGCTAATTATAATAATAATAGCGTTAAAAATAAAAATCTTATACTTTAATTATAAATAGCTTTTTAGGAGACGACAATATGAAATCTAAATATTTAACTTTTTTTCTCGTCATTGCACTTGTCATCAGTGTCTTTAGCGGTTGCCAATCAGCATCGAGTAAAACGACAGGCAGCGAGAACACAACTGCAAATAGTGGCAACGCGCCCCAAAATAGTGATCAATTATATCGCGAACGCGCTTATTATTTATATACGCAAGTTGAAATTACAACCTATGGTAAATTAGCTGAAACAGTTTATCAAGAAATATGGTCAGAACTGGAACGCCTCGATAAGCAACTGAGTATGACCGGTGAACAGTCAGAGATTGCAAAAATAAATGTCGCAGCCGCTGTAAAGCCAGTTAAAACCAATCCAGAAGTCTTTCAACTGATTAAGCAAGCCCTCGACTACAGTGACATCAGTGAAGATTTTGACATTTCAATCGGCGCACTGGTTCAACTGTGGGGCATTGGCACAGAAAATGCCCGCTTACCTGAAAAAGCGGAAATTGAACAGGTTTTACCGACTATCGATTATCACAACATTATTTTAGACGACAAGCAGCAAACTGTTTTTTTAAAGCAAAAAAATATGGCGATCGACTTAGGCGCAATCGCCAAGGGTTATGCCGCCGATTTAACGAAGCAAATACTACTTAAACATGGCATCAATCGTGCAATTATTAATTTTGGCGGCAATATTTTAACCGTCGGCAGCAAGACCGACGGCAGCGCTTGGCGGGTTGGCATACAGACGCCCGACGAAGGACGAGGTAGCTATTTAGGCGTTCTTATGTTAAATGATAATTCGGTTGTAACATCTGGCACCTACGAGCGCTACTTCGAACAAGACGGCAAGCGCTATCACCATATTTTAAGCACTAAAAATGGCTATCCGGTTGATAACGAATTGGCGAGCGTTTCAATTGTCGCGTCGAATTCAATGATATGTGACGCGCTTTCTACTCTAATTTTTGTACAAGGCGTTGAGCGCGGTTTGGCAATTATTGAAACCATGCCAGATACCGAAGCTATTTTAATAACAAAGGACAAGCAGGTTTATATCAGTAGCGGTCTGCCCGATCGCTTTGTCTTAAAAGATAAGCGTTACCAAATGGTGAAAACAGAAAGATAGTGGTAACTGAAAAGCACCTGCAGCAAAACCGCAAGTGCTTCTTTTATTACTTAATCATAGCTTTAATTTTATCTAATTCTGCTTGGTCAATACCAGTATAGCGCATAATTTGTTCATCTGTCAGCGTAGCATCTAACAGCATATTTTTGACAATCGCATTTTTCTCTTCAGCTCTACCTTCAGCTCTACCTTCAGCTGCAGCACGATGACGCTCAGCAACAACGCGTTCCGCCTCTTTTTTTATGTTCTTAAATGCACCCAAATCCATATCACCTTTTATTACCACTTGCATCGCTTGTTTCATGCTTTCCACCTCCACTTCCGTCAGTTTTATATATTCTGTATAGTTGTCATCAATGGTCTTAAATGCCGTTTCCTTAAATGCCGTTTCTAATAATGCCTTAGTTCTACTTGCATAACTTACGTCTAAGCTGCGATTAAATAACTTAAATAACGCAAACAGTCCCAAGTGTTTCCTTTTTATTTCTTCCAGTCCCAAGTGTTTTCTTTTTATTTCTTCATCGTCAATCTCATCAACATAGACACTTTCATAACCAAATACTAAGTCACTTTTGCCATGCTGCTTAATCACCAGTTTTTCTACAGCGCCATCTCGTGTCATCTTTAAAGGATAGATCACCTTTTGGTGCGGTAGGCTTAATAACATTTCGTTTTCTGTAAAGCACACCTCACGCAAGCCATACTTTAAACCGTATTGTAACATGCGATAGGGCATTGTCTGATCATGGCGACTCTGTAGTTCGATATGAAAAACATGACGCCGTGCTTCGCTATCATAATGCTCAGTAACCGATAGCATTAAATCTGTAAAATGCTTGTCAAAGCGCCCCTCTGGCGCGTTGAGATGAATCTGTTCGTTGTTCTCGATAATA
>PDWI01001448.1_pt1 | contig 37398 bp, 43 predicted proteins | sample 1430891 | NCBI WGS metagenome assembly PDWI01 (sample SAMN01162508, study PRJNA174530) | Oral metagenome, whole genome shotgun sequencing project. | biome: Marine environment; feature: Marine mammal; material: Swab sample of the gingival sulcus; isolation source: swab sample of gingival sulcus... | reverse complement strand
GTAGCGAGCTCCATAATCTCATCACGATTTTTGATAACAGACTTTAACCATAGTATAAAATCTCCATAACTAAGCAAAGCTTTATTGGACGAAAATTCCAAATGCACATGGGGATTAATTAGAGCGGGTAAGATTATGTTTTGTTTTGGCAAAATTTTGGCTTGGGGGTATTTTTTAACTAAATTTTCCTTTTTATCAATCTCAACTATTTTTATATCAAAACAGATCGCCATATTTTGTAAAATATCAAATTTTTCATTACAAACTAGTAAAAAATCACTATCTAAAATCTTCATGAGCAGTGTTTATCCTTTTTTATTTTTATGATTAAATTGGTGCTTATGTGGTTAAACATACTTTGTCATTATAGCATATTTTAAACTTAAATTCATGATTGATTGTGACGAGTGTGTTATAATATGGTTTTAATTTTTAAGGCTAAAAATGAGAAATAACATAAAACGAAAAATAAAACGAGATTATGATAAAGAACCTTTGGTTTTAAATGATTATAGCTATTTTAATGGAATTAATACGATTATATGTTTGATAGTTTTAGGTAATTCTATTTTTTTTATTGATAGCTTAAAGCGATATTTTAAAGAAGAAAATTTTACATTTGAAATTTCTACATTTTTTACTGTTATAACTATATATATCGCTTGTCCGCTAATGAGTTTTATGGTTTTTTACTTTTTTAATATAAAAAATGAGTCAAAAATAAAGTTTTTTAATAAAAAAATACAGTTTTACATGAACCGTAAAATCGTAAGAAAATTTATCCCCGACAATAGAAGCTATGTGGCAAGATTTTCAATAGCCCATGCTATTGAGCCTAAAATGCTACTTATATATTCTTCCCCATTACTTTTAATAGCATATGCAAAGGGTGAGAGTCCAGCGGTATTTTTTCCGCTTCTTGTTGCATTTTTGATACCCGTTTTATATGCTTATTATATAAGGCGGTTTATATATCATAAATTAAATGGAAACCTATATGGTTTTACACCATATTTGGAGATAGCCATAGACCGTGCCTATATGCTTCCTAGACATAAATATGGCATAACCATTCTTTATTTTACTTATAAAGATTATTTGGGTTTAAAAGAGTATTTTAATAATACATTGTATATTGATATCGATAAAGTCGAGAGAAGAGAAATATAGATATAAGTTGTGGCAAGAGGGCAATTAAAAACTATCTAAATGAAAAAATTCTCATGAGCAAAGCATTGTAGCAAAAATTTAGAATAAAATCGCTATAATAACACATCACAATAAAATTTAAAGGAAAAAAATGAAAATTGTAGTCATTCAAGGACCAAACCTAAACATGCTAGGACATAGAGAGCAAAATATATATGGACCTATGAAACTTGAAGAAATTCATACTCAAATGGAAAGTGCGGCTAAACAAAATAATGTGGATATAGAATTTTTCCAATCAAACCTAGAAGGTGAGATAGTAGATAAGATACAAGAGTGCGTTGGCGAAGCTCATGGTATCATCATCAACCCAGCTGCTTACTCTCACACATCTATAGCCATACGTGACGCCATAACAGCTTGCGCTATACCAACCATAGAAGTTCACATAAGCAACATTCACAGAAGAGAAGAGTTTAGAAAAAAAAGCATGATAAGCGATGTGTGCAATGGAACCATAACTGGCTTTGGACCACTAGGTTATCATTTGGCTATGATAGGAATGCTTCAAGTGTTTCAAGAGATAGCAGTTATGCAACAAGCTAAAGAAGAACAAGCTAAGAAAAAATGAAAAACTATATATTAAAAGATGAAAATGCCATGTTTTATGAGTGTGGTTTTTCATGTGATAATGGCTATTTTTTAAGCTTAAAAGCTAAAAATTATTTTATCACAGACTCTCGCTACACTTTTGAGGCTAGTGAAGTCATAAAAAATGCTAAAGTTATCTTAGGCGATAGACGCGATTTGTTAAAAACCATAAGAGAATTACTAGCTAAGCATAAGGTAAACTCTCTTATCTACAATCCAAACGAATGGAGTGTTAGTGCTTATACTAGGCTAAGCAAAGGCTTAAAGACAAAATTTATCTCTAAGCCTAATTTTTCTCAAATCAAACGCATAAAAAAAAGCAAAGATGAGCTAAAAATTCTCAAAAAAGCTTCTAAGTTAGGAGCTAAGGCGTTTGATGAGTTTGCCAAATACGTAAGAGAGCATGGTATCGGCAAGAGCGAAGCTGAGCTTCATTTTGAAGCGGAGAGGATATTTAAAAAGGGAGGAAAGCTAGGGCTTAGTTTTTCGCCAATTGTAGCCATCAATGAAAACGCAGCCAAACCTCACGCTTTGCCATCTCAAAGCAAAAAACTAAAAAAGGGCGATTTACTTTTACTAGATGCTGGCGTTATATATAAACGATATTGTTCTGATAGAACTAGAACAGCTGAAGTTAATGAAGATTTTACTTTTGCCACAAAAAAACAAAAATTTAGCGATAAAGAAAAACAAAAGATTTATAATATTGTTTTAAAAGCGCAAAAGGCGAGCATTAAAGCTGTAAAAATCGGAGCTAAGGCAAGCGATATCGATAAAGCCGGTAGAGATGTTATAAAAAAAGCTGGATATGGTGAGTATTTCATACACTCTACAGGGCATGGGGTTGGTGTAGACATACACGAACTTCCTGTTATTGGACAAAGAGGCGATGCTATCATAGAAGAAGGTATGGTGTTTTCCATAGAGCCGGGCATTTATTTACCGGGGAAATTTGGAGTACGCATTGAAGATGTGGTAGTTGCTACCAAAAAGGGCGCAGAGGTTATTTAATTGTATGAAAATGTATTAAAATTTCATACAAGTAAGTTTTTTCCATTTAAGCAAAGTAGAGTAGATGGATATAAATATGAAGCTATAATAGGGATTGGGGGTAACAAAGGGGATGTAAAAAAAACCTTTGATACTATAGCGTTAAAATGGATAAAAGATAGGCGTATAAGGATTTTGCAAACCTCAAATATTTTGCAAAATCCACCTTTTGGATACACAAAACAAAAGGATTTTTTAAACGCAGTTTTAAGAGTGCAAACAAGTATGTCGCCCAAAGAGTTTTTAAAACTTTTAATGTGGCAAGAGAAACGATTTGGCAGAGTTAGGAGCTTTGAAAATGCACCTAGAACGCTAGATTTAGATATAATATTTTTTAACGGTTTTGAACAAAAGGACAAGACACTAAGCATTCCCCATCCCCATTGGCAGGAGAGGGTTTCAGTTCTTGTGCCTCTTTTAATGATTTTATAAAGGAAGTTTACATTGGAATTTCATACATTTAGTGGCGAAACACCATCACAAGCTTTACAAAAAGCCCACGCTGAATTTGGAGACAAGGCTTTAGTGGTAAACACAAAGCAGATAAAAAAGCAGATGATAAACTCCCCTGCTCTTTATGAAGTAGTCGTCGCCATCGAAGATGAAGAGAAGGAAACAAAAACAGCAAAAGAGAAAAACAATTATAAAAAACCTTTACCCATACCTCCAAAACCAAAAACCTTTAAATCTAGTGAAGATGTACTTTTAAATATCTCACAAACAGCCAAACAAATATCTCAAATAGCCGAAGTAACCACAAACAAAATAGACAATACTAGCGCCATTCCACTTGATGAGCTAAAAAGTATAAAAAAAGAACTAACTCAACTATCTGATAAAGTAAAAACTGTTCAGCATATGTTTTGGGACGATAATGCTCCAAAAAGAAACCACTTGGAAATTCCACCTGAATTTTCAGAGATATATCAACTAGCAAGACACAGTGGTATGGAGTCAAACCACCTTGATGAAATCATGCGTTTAACCATAAAACACATGCCAGTTGCCATGAAAAATAGCTCAGTAACTATAAAGAGGTATTTTCAAGTATTGCTAAGAAAAATGATACCCGCAAGAGCTGAGATGAATTTTACAAAAGGGCAACAAAAGGCTATCATGCTAGTTGGCCCAACAGGCGTGGGAAAAACAACAACCTTAGCAAAGCTAGCTGCTAGATTTGCTCTTTTAAATGAAAAACGATATAAGGTTGGTATCATAACACTAGACACTTATAGAATTGGAGCGGTTGATCAGCTATTTTCCTATGCGAAGATGATGCACCTTCCCATAGAGGATGTTTTAGACGTAAACGACTTTGAACTTGCCTTGCAAAATCTCAAACACTGTGACCTAGTTTTAATAGACACCATGGGAAGCAGTCAATACGACAAAGATAAACTTATGACACTAGATGCCTTCTTGCGTCATACTTCAACTCAAATAGATGTAAATCTTGTTCTCTCAGCTGGCACCAAACTTCAAGATTTAAGAGAAATATATGAAAACTACTCATTTTTAGACATAGATACGGTTATATTTACGAAACTAGATGAGACTAAAATGTTTGGCAATATATTTTCACTCATATACAGCATAAACAAGCCCATAAGCTATCTCTCAATCGGACAAGAAGTCCCAGATGATTTAAAAGTTGCAACAAGTGAATATTTAGTATCTTGCATGTTAGATGGATTTAGGAATAACAATGGCGATAACACAAGCAAGTAAACTTCAAGATTTAGTAGCAAACTCTGTACAAAAGCCAAAAAATACTCACTTTGTAGCTATCACAAGCGGTAAAGGAGGTGTTGGCAAAAGCACCATAAGCGCAAATATAGCAAACACTTTAGCCTCCAATGGATACAAGGTTGGTCTGTTTGATGCTGATATTGGATTGGCAAACTTAGACGTTATCTTAAATGTTCGCATAAATAAAAACATACTTCATGTCTTAAAGGGCGAATGTAGTTTAGAAGAGATTATAGTTCCGGTTAAAAAAAATCTAGTGCTTATCCCAGGAGAAAGCGGAGATGAGATACTAAAATACAATGACCAATTTATATACGAAAAATTTATCACTCAAAGTGCTATTTTAGATGATTTGGACTTTCTCATCATAGACACAGGAGCAGGCATAGGCGATACTATTCAAATATTTTTAGAAGCTAGTGATGAAGTTATAGTAGTAACCGTTCCTGACCCAGCAGCCATAACTGACTCTTATGCCATGATAAAGGTAACTAGCAAGGCTAAAGATAGTATGCTTATGGTTTTAAATATGGTAAAAAGCGAAAAAGAAGCGGAGTTGATATTTGATAAAATAAAAAAAGTTGCCCTAAAAAATATAGGTCCTCAACTAAATCTAAGTTTGCTTGGATGTTTGCTTAATGACAAAATCGTATCAAGGAGCATAAAACAAAGAACTCTCTTCACAGATGACCACCCATCATCTAGTGCAAGTGCAGATATGGAAAAGATTGTGAGTTCACTAGTGTATAGATTGGAACGGAAAGTGCTTGAAAACAGAACCACCCAAGGCTTTGGTGGATTTTTCAGACGCTTGATGGAGCAATTTTAATACTAAGGTTAAAGAAATGATTAGAATAAAACCGGAAAATATGATATATTTTATAACTGTTTGTGGTTTTTTTGTAGGATTAATGTTTTGCATTATAAACATACAAGAGCCAACAGATGTACTACTTTATACCCTTGAAATTACTCTATTTTTCTATCTTTTAGCTCATGTGGCTATAATGAACTTCATAGATACAACAAATGTGGGTAAAAATATTTTTAAACAAGACCAATTTGAAGACATAAGCTCATATTTTATACATGAGATAGAAGAAAGAGAAAAGCGAATGGATGCCCTTTTGATGCAAAAGAGGCAACCTCAAGTCACGAAAAGAAAGAAAAAGCAACATGGACATCAACAAAAAAAAGCAGCTTAATGTATATGAAAAAGAGCTAAAGAAAAGACAAGATGACCTAGTAGTGCAATATTTACCGGCTCTTAGAGCCATGGCATTTAAATTAAAAGAGAGACTTCCTTCTTTTATAGACGTAAACGACCTTATTGCTATTGGCACAGAAGAGATGATAAAACTATCTCGCCGTTATGACCATGAACAAAACGACTCTTTTTGGGGTTATGGGAAAAAAAGGGTATACGGCTCCATGCTTGACTACCTTAGAAGCCTAGATGTGATGAGTAGGTCAAATCGAAAATTAGTAAAGGCTATGGATGCCCAAATAGAAAAATACTATAACGAAAATGGCGAAGAACCAAGTGAAGAGTACTTGGCAAAAACCCTAAGTGAAGACATAGAAAAAATTAGAAGTGCTAGAAATGTCTCCATGGTAGCAGCAACTTTACCCATAAATGAGCAAATATCAATATTTGATGGAAGTAGCACTGAAGAAATTGTAGAACAAGAAGACCTTGTTGAGCATGTAAAAAAAATATTAACAAATTTTAACGAAAGAGAACAGTTGATTGTGCAATTATATTATTTTGAAGAGCTAAATCTAAAAGAGATAAGTGAGATTTTAAACATAAGCGAGTCAAGAATTTCACAAATTCACAAAAAGCTAATACGACAAATTAGACAAAGGTTAGGAGCTTAGATGGCTGATATTTTAAGTCAAGAAGAGATCGACGCCCTCTTAGAAGTTGTTGACGAAGAAGAGGATACTCAAGAGGAGAGTTCGTCTAGTCACGACCAAAGACAGATTATACTATATGACTTTAAGCGACCAAACCGTGTATCAAAAGAACAACTTCGTGCTGTAAAAGGCATACATGATAAGATGGCAAGAAATCTAGCCTCTCAAATATCATCTATCATGAGAAGTATAGTTGAAATTCAGCTCCACTCTGTTGACCAGATGACGTATGGAGAATTTTTGATGAGTCTGCCTAGTCCAACAAGCTTTAACGTATTTTCCATAAAACCACTAGATGGAAACTGTGTTATAGAGATAAACCCCTCCATAGCTTTCCCTATGATAGATAGACTTTTAGGCGGAAGTGGAGAAAGCTTTGAGTCTACAAGAGAGCTTACAGATATTGAGCTAAACTTACTAGATGCCATACTTCGTATAATCATGCAAAGACTTAAAGAAGCTTGGGCTCCAATTACCGATATGTATGCAAATGTTGAAAGCAAAGAGTCAAGCCCAAATGTTATACAAATCGTCTCACAAAACGAGATAGTCATCATGGTTGTAATGGAGATAATCATAGGAAATTCAAGCGGTATGATAAACCTTTGCTATCCTGTTATCTACCTTGAGCCAATCCTATCTCGTCTTGCAAACAGAGACATCATGCTTGGCGAAACTAGTGCCAAAAAAAGTAGAAACAAAGAGTTAAAAACCTTGGTTGGAAGAGCAGAAGTTTTTAATGAAGCCCTATTAGGACGTGCGGTTTTGAGTGTAGGAGAGCTTTTAGATTTAGAAGCAGGTGACATACTAAAGCTAGATAGAAAAGCTGATGACCAAGCCATAGTAAGCATAGATAAAAAAGATGTATTTTTAGCTGAAGTTGGGCTACATAGATTTCACCGCTCAGTTAAAATAAAAGAGCTTATCAAAACAGATAAAGATGAGATAAAAGCCCTACTTGAAGAGTTTGAAGAAGAGAGAAAAGCTAAGGCAAAATCCATAAGTGAAGAGGATTTTAAAGAAGATGAAGATGAAGATGAAGAAGGATATATAGAGTGAATGAGTTTATAAAATTATTATCAGATGAAGTGATAGCAACTATAGAGGGTCTTACAGGTTTTGCTCCAGAAGTTAGCCCAGCGGGTGAAAAACGTGGCAGTGAAGCTAGCGATATAAAAACACCCCTAGCTATAGCAACCATAGACATAAGCGGAGATTTTAATGCCAAAATGAGTCTATCTTTAGCGCCTACTCTTGCTACTGCCATCGGCGAGCTTATGATGGGAGAAGAGGAGATAAGTGGCAAAGTAGAGATGGATGATGATGACATCGATGCTACAAAAGAGACAGTTTCAAATATACTAGGCTCATTTTCAACAGCCCTAGGCGGACAAAAAGAGTTGCCAAATCTTTCCTTTAACGTTACAAATTTAGAGTTTTTTGACTCAAGCAAAAGTGCTGATTTTAGCGATATGGAAGATTTATTTATCTACTCCATGAAACTTCAAAATATAAATGACCAAATGATATTTGCCTTTGATGAAAAAGTAACAAATGCATTAAACCCACAGCAGGCTCAAGAAGCCCCCGCTTCTGCTCCAGCTCAAGGCAAAGAAGAGGTTTCTATAAGTAGCGATGAGATGAAAAACATTCCTCTTATTATGGATGTAAAACTTCCTATACGAGTAAGAATTGGCTCTAAAAAAATGCTTTTAAAAGATGTATTAAATATGGACATAGGCTCTGTTGTGGAGCTAAACCAACTAGCAAACGACCCGCTAGAGATACTCGTTGGAGACAAGTCCATAGCCCTTGGCGAAGTGGTTATAGTAGATGGTAACTTTGGAGTTCAAATCACTGAGATTGGAACAAAAAAAGAGCGATTAGAACAGCTTAGATAATGAAGATACTAGTTGCCCTAAGTGGAGGCGTTGACTCGACCATATCTGCCCTTAGACTAAAAAAACAAGGACACAAGCTACTAGGGTGCTATATGAAACTTCACGGAAATGAAAGCTACCATGAGGAAAATATACAAAAAGTTCAAAAGGTGGCTAACTTCTTAGATATAGATTATAAGATTTTAGACCTATCAAAAGAGTTTCACAAAAAGATTTACGAACCATTTGTGGAAACTTACAGACAAGGAAAAACCCCAAACCCCTGTGTTTTATGTAATCGCCTCATAAAGTTTGGAGAGCTTATTGATTTTGCTAAGAAAAATGGTATGCAAAAAGTTGCCACCGGACACTATGTGAGGGTTAAAAATGGCTTTATAGCCGAAGCAGTAGATAACAGCAAAGACCAAAGCTATTTTTTATCAAATATAGATAAAAACTCCATTGAGTTTATGCTTTTTCCCTTAGGCAATAGTTTAAAATCAAACGTCAAAAAAGAAGCAGAACTCATAAAGGAGTTAAATCTATTTGCAACCCAAAAAGAGAGTACCGAGATATGCTTTGTGGAAAATACCTATGTGGAAGTTTTAAAAAAACACCTCAAAGTTGATGACGAGGGAGTTGTTTTAAACGCAAGCGGACAAGAGGTAGGCAAACACAAAGGCTACATGCACTACACTGTGGGGAAAAGAAGAGGCTTTGAAGTAAGAGGAGCTCTTGAGCCTCACTATGTTTTAAAGATAAACCCAACAAACAACACCATAGTGGTTGGAAAGAAAAACGAACTAGAGCGAAGCGAGTTTGAGATAAAAGATTTAAATCTATTTGCAAACCCGATGCCACAAAATCTTCATGTAAAAATACGCTACAGAAGCCCAAAAGCACCCTGTGAACTAAAAGACAATAAAATTTTACTACAAAACCCACTAAAAGGCATAGCCTCAGGACAAAGGGCAGTTTTATACAGCGATGATATGGTTGTGGGAAGTGGGGAAATTATTTAAATATACATAACTATTCTTAAAAATAAAAAATTAATCTTATATTTAAAATATTATTTTTTCATCTCCATCTGCTCTCATTAGTTGTCCATTATAGCTGTATAATTTAAGGCAAACATTAAGCCCTTTTTGGTATTATTTTAAAAATCTTTAACAAAGGACAGTTTATCATGCGTGGCTATAAAGTTTTCTCCGGCACGGCTAATCCAAATTTTTCAAAAAAAGTTTCCAAACATCTATCTTTACCATTGTCTGAGGCAAGCATTAAGCGCTTTAGTGATGGAGAAATAAGTGTACAAGTAAGTGAAAGCGTAAGGGGTAAAGATGTTTTCATCGTCCAATCCACCTGTGCACCAGCAAATGTTAACCTAATGGAGCTTTTAATCCTAACAGACGCTCTTAGAAGAAGTTCGGCAGACAGCATAACAGCCATAGTGCCATACTTTGGATACGCAAGACAAGACAGAAAAGCAGCACCTAGAGTTCCAATCACTGCAAAATTAGTAGCAAATATGATGCAAACAGCCGGAATTGACAGGGTTGTAACCATAGACTTACACGCAGGTCAAATACAAGGATTTTTTGATATTCCTGTTGATAACCTATATGGAAATATTTTATTTTTTGATTATGTAAAAAGTAAAAATCTTAAAAACCCAGTTATCGCAAGTCCTGATATTGGCGGAGTTGCAAGGGCAAGAAGTTTTGCTAAAAAACTAAAAACAGATATGGTTATAGTTGACAAAAGAAGAGAAAAAGCTAATGAAAGTGAAGTTATGAACATTATAGGCGATGTTGAGGGTAAGGATGTTATCTTAGTTGATGATATGATAGACACAGCCGGAACCATAGTAAAAGCAGCAGATGTGCTAAAAAGTAAAGGGGCAACAAGTGTTATGGCGTGTTGTACTCACCCGGTTTTAAGTGGTCCAGCTTATGATAGAATAGAAAGTTCAAAAAGCCTAGATGAACTTGTGGTCAGCGATACAATTCCACTTAAAAAAGAGTTACCAAATATCAAAGTTTTAAGTGTAGCTCCGATTTTTGCTGAAGTTATAAGAAGAGTATATCACAACGAAAGCGTAAACGGACTTTTTATCTAGTGTTCTTTTATCATTAGAACGAGACCTCGCAGGGTGCTTGTTGTCACGAGCTAACCGCTTCACTTTAAGGTTTTTATAGCTAGACAAAAAGCGTAGGTAAAGTTACGAATGAAAGACTTTCTCGCAGAGAGTGCAAGCACAAGAGCCCGTTGGGTAGAAAAAGCGTAAGCGTTTCTGGGTACCCAACGTGGATAACTCGTCTTGAATAAGTAAGCTTTATGGAGCTTAAAACAAGCACTTAATTAAACATTAAAAAAACCTACATATCGCTTACAATACGCCTATATAAGGCTTAAATTTTTCTCCATCTACTCAACAATTAAATCAACTCGCAAGACCTTGCTTTGGAAATGAGCCGATTTTAAATTTAATGAAAAGCGATAAGAGTGCAACTGTTTGAGAAAAATGAAACTCTAAATGAGTTTTATTTTTTGAGTTTTGTACTCAGCTTTTAAGAAAATCATTAAAATCGTGCGAATGGACAATCGCAAGGCAATTTTGCTTACTTTTTTTGCAATAAGCAAGAAGAAAACATTAAACTTAATTAAACATTAAAAATCTCTATATATTGCCCAAAATACACCTATATAAGGCTTAAATTTTTCTCCATCTACTCTCCATCTACTCCCACATTTTATTAGTTGGTTTTATCTTGTAATTATTTTCCTTAGTAAGTTTATGCAGGTTTTCTATGCGTTCCTTTGTTGGTGGATGAGTTGAGAGATAACTAAAAATACTAGACTTTTTATTTATGCTTTTAAAAAACTCGTCACTTCCGCCCACATGACCGTAGTAACAATTTAACACTTCAAGTGCGATTTTATCTGCTTGGCTTTCGTGTTCTCTTGAGTATTTAGTCTGTACGATATGGTTTAAATAGTCAAAAAAACCGCTTGAACTCTCATTTGTAGCCATAGATATTAGAACAGACATAACCAAACTCTTACCCATAGCTCTTAGGTGGTCTCTATTTTTAAAATGGCCTATTTCGTGGGCTAAAACAAAGGCAAGTGAGTTTTGAGATTTTGCTTTTTTTACAAGAGCTGAGAAAACAACTATCTGCCCACCCGGATATGCAAAAGCGTTTAAGTCTTCGCTTTGAGTTACCCTAACTTTAAGGGCATAAGGCATATTTGCACATTTGCTTAGTCCATCTACTAGCTCTTGAAGTTTTTTATCTTCTTTTCCGTATATATCTTCTCCAAAAGCTGAAAATATCTTTTTTTCCGTTTTATATGATATTTTAGGGATTAGCAAATCTAGTGAAAAATCTAAAATCTTATAGATTAAAACAAATATGAGCAAAACCCCCAAAAGAAGAGTAAAAAGCTCTTTAAGGGGGTTTTCGTGGGAAATGTTTACATTTTTTTTAGGCAATTTAGCTTCATATTTCAAAACTATTTCTCATAGTAAATTGCAGTTCCATAGGCTAAAACTTCAACCGAACCTATATTTTTGGCATTTTTACTAATCGAAGAGGTCTCGAGCCTAAGATTTATAATCTCATCTGCATCCACACAAGACTCTTTTAGTCTCAAAACTGCCTCTCTTCTAGCTCTATCAACCAAGGTTTCATAAGACTGGATATTTCCTCCAAAAAAGTTTCTCAAGGCCGCCACTATTTTTTTAAAATAATCAATAGAAATCACAACATTTCCATTCACTAAAATGGCATCTTTTACTTTTTTATTCTTATTTAAAGGATGTTTAAGAGAGATTGCAGGAAGATGCTTTAACTCCTCTTCCCTTTTTTCTATGGATGCAAAATGCCTTTTTTCCAAAATCTTACCAACAATAAATCCCGATGTAAGCAATATAAGGAAGATAATAATATCTGCCATCAAATTCTCCTTATTAGTTAACTTTTACAGCTGTACCATAAACATATATCTCAGATGCACCCGCTGCGACTGAAGATGTTGAAAAACGCACATTTACTATGGCATTTGCACCAAGCTCTCTAGCTTGCTCTTCCATGCGGTTAATAGCCTCGTCTCTGGACTCTTGTAAAAGTTCTGTATACCCTTTTAGCTCACCACCAAAAACATTTTTAATTCCAGCAGCCAAATCTCTTCCCACATGTTTTGCTCTAACAGTACTTCCAGATACCACACCATAGCACTCTATAATTTGCTTGTTTGGTATTGTTTCAGTATTTGTCATTAACATATTTTGTCCTTTTTTGTGAAATTTTTTGTAATTATATCATAAAATATGATTTTTATTACCAATTTAAAGCAATTTTATGGTATGATATATAAAAGTTTTAAAAGGAGGCTAAAATGAATGTGCATTCTGCGTATAGCCAAAATCTATACAGTTACCAATACACAACTCCAACTCAAGAAGTTCAACAAAATAGTACTCAAAACAAAGAGGAAACCAATAAGGTTTTAGGCTATGAAGTTGACAAAAACGGCTATTTTACCTCTAAGTTTAACAAAACTGCTGGCATAAGTGAAGACATAAAGATTAGCTCAAAGTCAGTTCAAGAGTTTTTAAAAGGCAAGACCACAAAAGATGACAGATTTGCAAACTATGATGACATAGATATAGCAAAAACATTAGGTTCTGCTTATCAAAATCTAAAACAAAAAGATGAAAGCATAACAAGTGACAAGCTGATATCGCAAGCAGAAAAAAATCCATCTCTAATCCAAGGAGATGTTTCATATATGGGAAGGTTAAAAGGGCTTGACCCCAAAATGAGCCCAGAAGAGTTTAGACTTCAAGCCAGTCTTGTGACGGCTGAGTATAACAACGGATTAACCAAGATAAATGAAAAAACTCCAGATTATATAAAGGACATAGTAAATTTTGTAGAGGACTTAAAAGAGTTTAAAAACGAAAGACTAAGAAGTTCAGTTGAAGAGATTTATGGAGCTTTAAAAGATGATGACAAGGCTACATTTGATAGTCTAAAAGATAAGGCTAAAGATGCTATAACAAAGCTAAATGAGGATAGAAGCGATGCTTTTGTAGGGCAAATGTTTGGAAATCAAAACACTAAAGCACTAGATGATTTTACATCATTTTACATGAAGGCTCAAGAGTTTTTTAATCGCTCAAGCGATGAGAAACTAAATAATACACAACACGAAATAGCAAATGCCTTCTCAAGCCTATATAAGCAACAAGCAAATCTAATGCATCTTAATATCTTGGCATAATAAAGCTAAAGTAGTAAGTTGTAAAATTTTAAGGTCTTAGAAGTTCTAGCCCCTTTAAATCAGGGGCTAGATTTTGAAGTTTATTAACTTTGATTAACTATCGTGTCTTTTGCTAAACTCTGTCTCGCCACCTTCGGCTAAGATTTTAGCTTGAGCTATCCACTCTTCTCTGTCAATTCTTCCTTTGAAAGATAACTCTTCATCAACCCATGCAACGTTGTCTGCATTCCACTCAGCGATTTGCTTAAATGTAAATACTCCTAGTTTATTTAAAGTATCCACTAGTTTTGGGCCAACACCTTTAATTCTTGTTAAATCGTCTGGATTTTTTACTTCAGTTTCTTTAAGTAAAACTGGCTTTACACCTGAGCTAGACTTGCTTGAAGTTTCTTTTTTTGGAGCTACTTTCTTTGGTGAAGCTTTTTTTGCTGGCTTCTCGCCACCATTTGATGCTTCTTTTGCTTTATTTGCTATAGCTTCAAAAGCTTTTGGGTCATTCATAGCCATGTCAGCTAAGATTTTACGATCAAGTTCGATGTTTGCAAGCTTTAAGCCATGCATAAATTTAGAATAGCTAACTCCATTTAGTCTGCACGCTGCATTTATACGAGTGATCCAAAGTCTTCTAAAATCTCTTTTCTTGTTTCTTCTGTCTCTGTAAGCATAAACTAAGCTTCTTTCAAGTTGCTCTTTAGCTTTTCTAAAGTGTTTTCTTCTTCCACTATAAAAGCCTCTAGCCTGTTTTAATATTTTCTTATGTCTGCGTCTTCTAACAACGCCTGTTTTTACTCTTGCCATTTATATTTTCCTTTACCTTTTTTGGTGTCCGTTTGGAACTTGCCCTTTTCGGGGGAAATTGAATGATTTTTATATCAAAAACTATGTTTTAGTTTTCTTTGAAAAACTTTATGTTTTCTGCGAAAAACTTTATGTTTTATTTAAAAACTAACTAACGCCTATCTTTCACAAAGCATACGCTTTACTCTTTTAGCGTCTGTGCTGTCTATGTACTGTGTATTTCTAAGATCGCTCATTCTCTTTGTAGGCTTTTTAGTCAAGATATGACTTCTAAAAGCTGAGCCTCTTTTGATTTTGTTTTTGCTTGACTTAAATCTCTTTAAAGCCCCGCTAACACTCTTCATCTTTGGCACGGCATCTCCTTTATAAAATTTGATCGTAAAACACTAAACAGTGTTTAAAGCTCATGAGTTTAGCTAAAAATTACTTATAAGCTTATTAATCAAACACGAACAACCAATTTGCGGATATTTTAATTATTTATAATGCTTCTTATCAAAACCATATAAACTTAAAATCTTCCATCTACCATTTTCTTTGATAAGCTCCATGGGATAGGCATCTTTGCTTACTTTTCCATCCATATTCCACCTTAGAGCAATGACACAATTATCTTTATATACAAAATCTTTAGGCTCCATATGCCATTTTAACTCAACTGCACAACTATCTTTTACCAAGACATCTTGTATGCCCATGCGTTTCCAAAACTTATCTGGGTGGTCTTGGCAGTTGCACCAAGCATTTGCATCTAGTCCAAAATTGGCATCATGCCCACTTCCCACTCATACTTATATAGTCCCTTTTTTACCCTATTGTCAATATATTTTAAAAGATTTTCATATGAAGCGATAAATTTATTTGAAAAATAGCCACTTTGTTTAAGCAACTTTTCGTTTTTAGCATACTCATTCCAATCAATACCGATATACTTTGTATTTTCCTTATTTGGCACACCGATATATATGTACTCAGCCCTAGAGTTTTCCACCCACGCATAGGTGTTTCTAATCAGCTTCACTATCTCTTTAGCATCTTTTTTATTTATCGGTATATTTACATTTTCCCCGGCAAAAGCAAATGCAACCAAACTAAACAATACTGCAACAATCTTTTTCATTTTAACTCCTTTTGTGATCTTAGCAGATGAACTTTAAAAAATGTAATACTTTACTAGCTACTATGTTTTACGATAGGTAACGCCATAGGTTTTCCAAGATAAAAACCTTGAGTATAGTCTATGCCATACTCTTTTACTTTTTTATAAATTTCATCATCGCTTACATACTCGGCTACCACCTTGTAGCCTTTTTTCTTTGCAAAACCAACTATGGTCTCCACAACCACCTGTGAATCTTCATTGTATGGTAGTTTTTTTATTATTTCACCGTCTATCTTAATAGTATCAATATCAAGCTCCATAATTCGATAATAGTTTGAATACCCACTTCCAAAGTCATCTATACTCAAAAGACAGCCAAGACTTTTTGCCTTTTGTAAAAAGGGCTTGATACAACTATAGCTCGATATTCCCTCAGACTCAAGCACTTCTATGATGACATTTTGCGGATTATCTGAAGATTCTAACAGATTTAAAAATATCCTTGAGGTATCTTCATCTAGCATGTCAATTGATGACATATTTATAGAAAATCTACTATCAGGATAAGACTTTACTAACTCAAATGTCAAATATATAACATTGTGCATCAAAGGCGAATAAAGCAAAGACTGCTTGGCAATATCTAAAAACTCATTTGGGTACATGATTTTACCATTTTCATCTCTTGTGCGCATAAGAACTTCATAGCTATATAGCTGTTTGGTATATGTATCAAATATAGGCTGACACTCAACACTTACAAGCTCTTTATTTAAGGCATTTTTTATGCGTCTTGCTGTGATAAGATTTTGTCTATAGTCTTTTTCTAGTTCATTTTCTATATCATAGTAAACATAAGGGACATTATTTTGCTCTGCTTTATAAAAAGCTATCATGGCTTGCCAAAGCCTATCTCCTTGAGGCAGGTTTCTATCTGTACTTACACCCATAAGTATATCGATTGGTTGCAGAGTGCCCTCTATGTCAACTGGGCTTGCAAAGTAACTATCAATCGCCTCCAAAAGGTCAGTTGGTGGCTTTTTTTGCTTATACCAAATGCAAAAATCATCTTCACCAATAACAAAAGGCTGCCCACTAACTTTATAGACATAGATAAAACGCTTTAATCTATCAGCCATATTTTTTATGATCTTATTTGCTGTTTTGGTTCCATAAAAAAACCTCAAGTCTTTAAAGTTTTTCACCTTAATATATATCAAATACCCAATAGTATTTCTCGCTAACTCATCATTTAAAACATTTCTACTCCAAAGTCCTGTGGCATCGTCTATTTGATACTTGAAAAGCACTTCTAAACTTTTATTTTCTATCTCATTTAAATACTTTTTCTCATCAGTTACATTAAGTTTTATACCCAAATATCCCTCTATTTTACCACTCTCATCTAGCATAGGGTAGATGGAGGTTTTTTCATATATGATTTGACCATCTTTTCTTCTATTTGAAAACTCTCCTATCCAACTCTCTCCTGACCTTATTTTTTCATTCATCTCCTCAAAAAAACTCTTGTCATGAAGTCCTGATTGGAGTATGGCAGGCGTTTTACCCAAAACCTCTTCTTCGCTATAGCCTGTTATTTTTTCAAAGGCATTGTTTATATAAAGTATCCTATGGTCTGTATCTGTTATAATCACGGCATTGTCACTGTTTTGTACAGCTTGTTGAAACTGCATCATGGTTTTTGTTCTATATTGTACAGAGTCTAAAAGCCACAAAACAGCCACTATAAAAACAACAATGATAATAAAATAAAAAGACATATTTACATAAAGCTTACTTACCACGTCTTCATTGTATGCATTCAAACTCTCTCTAAACTTCATTAAATGCTCATCCATATTGAGTCTATCTTTTTTTAGTTTGCTAGAATGCATTTCCCCAAACTTATCTAAAATTCTTTTTACTTCACTAAAAAAATCATAGGCTTTTTTACTACTAGCTTCACTTAAAAACTTATCGTTTAAAAGCTTTAAGTTTTGTATATTTTTAGAGTTTTCAAATGAGGAAAAAAGAAGTTTATTACTTATAAAGCCTACATGCTTAGTGTCTTTAGATGACTCTTGTTCAAAAAGTTGCTTTGAAGCATTTAATGCTCTTTTTTGTGGATATTTAAGCTCCAAACTATAGCGTTTAAAATCTTCTAAGATTTTTAGTTTTTGCCTCATCTTTTCATCAACGTTCTCAAAAATCTCCATATTGGCTTGGACTTGAAAAAACTTTTCTAAACCACTATCTTGTCTAATTTGCTCTAGTATCTGCTTTATTTTATCAGGATATCCAACCCATTCTTGCACACTATGAGTGTCAAGCTTATGCTCAAAAACGATATCTAAATCTTTGTTTAAAAGTATAAGCTCAACACTCATGCGTTCTATTTTTGAGGTTAATTTAGTCTTTTCATTAAGATTGTACAAATATATAGTATCTATCAGCAAAAACATAAAAACAAACAAAAATAGTATCTTTTTTATAAATTTATATCGCGAGCTCATTTTCTTTCTTTACTGATTTTATTTGAGTAAAAATTATACTATAAAAAAACTAACTACTTTTTTAAGCACTTTTTACACTTTCCTTTTATGGTTATGTTTTGAACCTCACAGCTCTGTATTTCCAAAGGCTTTTTTAACTCTATACATTCGATATTTTCGCACTCATTGCATATAAAATGGGCGTGATTGCTCTTTTTTAACTCATAGTGCCAAACCCTATGGGCTGATTCAAATTTACTTACTATAAAATGTTTCTCAAAAGTTTGCATATTTCTATAAAATGTTGCCTTATCCATACTTAGATTTGATTTTATCTGCTCATAACTTATGGGTTTTTTACTTTTAAGCAAAATCTCAAGTATCTTTCGCCTTGCTTCAGTACTTTTTAACATATTTTCATTTAGTATATAAACAATCTTTTTATCCATATTTAACCTTTGCAAATATTTTACTCACATTTTACCTAAACTCTTCTTAAGTTGCAACTAAGTTGCATTTAGTTACAATTTGCCTCAAAATTTTAGGATAAAATCATGAAAAAACTTTTACTTTTAAGTCTATTTTTAAGTCTATTTCTACAAGCTAAACCAACTGTTAGTGTTAGCATATTACCTCAAAAATATTTTGTTGAACAAATCTCAAAAGATATATTGGACATAAATGTCATGGTTCCAAAAGGAGCTTCTCCTGCCGTATATGAGCCAAAACCTAGACAGATGAGCAAGCTAGAAAAAAGCTCCATCTACTTCGCCATAGGAGTACCCTATGAGAGAGTGTGGATAGGCAAATTCAAAGAAATATTTCCAAACTTAAATATAGTTAAAACTCAAAATAATATCCAAAAAGTAGCACTAAAATCTCACAGCCATAAAGACCATGAACATAAAATCCTAGACCCACATATTTGGTTAGACCCCATATTGGTAAAAATTCAAGCTAAAAACATCGCCTCGGCACTCATAAAGCATTTTCCCTCCCATAAAGATGAATTTAATGCAAATTTAAAAGCATTTCTAACAAAGCTTGACAGAGTAGATGGAGAGATAAAAAAGCTCCTAAAAGACAAGAAAGGTGCAAAATTTTTAGTATATCATCCCACATGGGGATACTTTGCTTCTCGCTATGGATTAGTGCAAATTACTATTGAGATAGAAGGAAAAGAGCCAAAACCAAAAGAGTTAGCTAATATCATAAATCAAGCCAAAAAAGAACATATAAAAGTTATATTTGCCCAACCACAGTTTTCACAAAAAAGTGCAAAAACCATAGCCCAAGCAGTAGATGCAGAAGTTGTAAGCATAGACCACTTAAGTCCTGATTGGGAAAGCGAGCTACTTTTAAACATAAAAAAAATATCAAGAGCCTTTAAATGATATATGTAAAAAATCTCAGCTTTGCTTATCAAAAAGATTTAGTTTTAGATGAAGTAAGTTTTAGGTTTAGCTCTAAAGACTTTTTAGCTATCATAGGCCCAAATGGGGGAGGAAAATCTACACTTTTAAAGCTTATACTAGGACTTTTAAAACCAGATAGTGGAGAGATTGAAATAGAGGGGAAAAACTCTTTATCCTATGTTCCACAAAACACAAACTCAAACCAAATATTTCCCATGACCTGCCTAGAAGTCGTACTTATGGGAAGACTAAAGCGTTCATGGTTTAATTTTTACAACAAAGATGACTATAAAAAAGCCAACGAAGCACTTGATATGGTTGGGGTTTCCCACCTAGCACACAAAAATATCAACTCCCTTTCAGGAGGACAGAAACAAAGAGTTCTTATAGCAAGAGCGCTTTGCGGTGAAGCTAAAGTTATACTCCTAGATGAGCCAACTTCTAGCATAGATACTAGCGGGCAAATACAAGTTTACTCTCTTTTAAAAGAGATAAACAAAAATGTAGGCATTATCGTTGTGAGTCATGACATAAACATAGCCCTTAGCTTTGCAAACAAAGTAGCTCACGTAAACAAAAAACTCTTCATGCACAATGTTAAAGAAAATGAAGCTAAGCAAAAACTTCTCTTGCAACTTAATGCTTCAAATGCTCACATCTGCCCTATTGAGATACTAAATGCAAGCAGTAAAAAAGGATATATATGGAGATCCTGAGCCTTAGCTTTTTTAATCACGCACTATTAGCGAGCATATTTGTAAGTATAGCTTGTGGGCTTATTGGAGTTTTTGTTATAGCAAATAGACTTGTTTTTCTAAGTGGAGGCATAGCTCATGGTGCGTATGGCGGTGTTGGCATAGCTTTTTTTCTTGGGCTCTCGCCCCTTGTAGGAGGTGGGGTTTTTGCTGTGTTTTTAGCCTTTCTTATAGGATTTATCTCTCTTCAAAACAGGCAAAATACGGACTCCGTCATAGGAGCTATATGGGCATTAGGCATGGCAGCTGGTATCATCTTTACAGATATTACTCCTGGCTACAATGTGGATTTGATGAGTTATCTTTTTGGTGGAATTTTAGCCGTATCCAAAACAGACCTATATACTATGGCCTTAGTTGCTAGTTTGATAGCTGTCAGTATAACTCTTTTTTATAGGCAACTTCAAGCCATGAGTTTTGATACAGAGTTTGCATCCTTAATAGGCGTAAGAGTTAAGTTTTTATATTTTTTACTTCTTTGCCTTGTGGCTTTATGTATAGTTGTAAGCGTTAGGGCAGTAGGGCTTATACTTGTCATTGCCTTACTAACCATGCCACCTTTTATAGCTCAGCTTTTTAGTAAAAATCTTTTGCAAATGCTTATCATCTCAAGCTCTTTATCTTTGTTTTTTTGCATCAGCGGACTTTTTTTATCTTTTGCCTTTAGCTTGAGCTCGGGAGCGTGCATTATACTTGTTTGTTCTTGCGGTTTTTTCATATCGATAATAATACACAAAATATTAAAAATTTAAATTTAACTAAATAATTATATTTTATGTAAACTCTTAAGAATTTAAGCATACATAAAACCAAAAAAGACTATAATCAAATCATAATTACAATTAAACCCCAAAGGAACAACATGAAAAAAATAGTTTTTTTTCTAACCATTTTGTCGATATTGGCATCAGCCAATTCACTTAAGGAGATAAAGTCTAAAGACGTTATCAAAATAGGCCTTTCAAGATATATGCCACCTTTTAGCAAAGTTAATGACAATGGTGACTTCACGGGCTTTGAAGTGGAGCTTGCAAGAAAAATTGCCTCTAAAATAGTAAGCCCTAAAGGTAAGATACTATTTTTTCCAATCGAGCAAGAAGATAGATTAAATGCTGTAAAATCAAACAAAGTTGATCTACTAATTGCTGCTTATACTAGAAATGACGAAAGAGCTAAGCAGATAGATTTTTCTCTTCCTTATTTCTCTATAAACCTAGCTACAACATCTCTTAAAAGTAAAAAAATAAGAACAGAGGGTGATTTAGTTGATAAAAAAGTATTGGTTATTCCAAATACAAACTCAGATATTTATACAAAAAAGAAAGGAATATCGCAAGTTTTCTGCCGTGACAATGGTGAATGCTTTAGAAGACTAAAGGCAGGAGAAGCTGATGCATATATGCACAACATCGTTAGTGTTGCTGCTATACCACTGATGAACCCTGAGTATGAGCTAGGCATAAAGCAGATAGGAAATGTATTTATGGACTGTGTTACTACACAAAAAAACAATAAAGAGCTACTAGAAAAAGTTAATTCTATCATACTTGAACTGGCTAAAGAAGGCTTTTTTAGAAAAAATTACAAAAACACTTTTGAGCCATTTTATAAAGGAACAGTACAAAGTAAATACTTTTTATTAGACGACCTTTACAATATGTTTCACTAAAACAACAAAAAGCCAAAGACAAGTTTGGCTTTTTACCCACTCTTATATGCTTGATTTTATTAAGCTTAATATGCTACAATACATAAAAAGGCTAAGCATATATTATGTTACACATTAAAAACAATACCTTTTTATTCTCCAAAAGCATAGATAAAAGCAATCTTTCAAATATAACTAAAAAGTATTTAAATGCTAGAGTAGATGGAGAGGTTTACATAGACTTAAAAGATACCATATATATGGACACAGCAGGGGCTGTTTTTGTACTATATATGCTAAAAAGCTTACAAAAACAAAATGCTAAAATAAATCTTAAACTAAGCGATAAAGAAATCTTTGTAGATTCCAATACAAAACTTGAAAACATCTTTAAGCCTGATGGTTCAAAAATTGAAAAAATACTAAATCTTTGTGCCAAAAACCGTCCAAAACTAGAACTTAAACCACCAAAGCAAAAACCTATAAGTAATTTTTTTGCCAACATTGGAGAAAAAACTTTACTCTCTTTTAAAACCATGGTATCATTTTTATCGTTTTTAGGTGGCATTGGACATGCTTTATATATAACCTTGCTTAATCCGCTTAAGTTTAGACTAAAAGCTACCTTATTTCACATACAAAAAAATGGACTAAATGCTATGCCCATCATCGCTTTAACCTCTTTGCTTATTGGCGTAGTTATGGCATTTCAAGGGGCTGTTCAGCTTGAAAAGTTTGGAGCAAACATCTTTATCGTTGAAATGGTAGGCATTGCATGCACAAGAGAGTTAGCGCCTCTTATAGTTGCCATAGTCATAGCAGGACGAAGCGCCTCATCATACACAGCTGAACTTGGGGTTATGAAGATAACCGAAGAGATTGATGCCATGAAAACCCTTGGTTTTAGTCCTTGGGATTTTTTAATACTTCCAAGGGTTGTAGCTTTATTTGTTGCCTTGCCACTTTTGGTTATATTTGCCGATTTTATCTCTGTTTTTGGTGGAATGGCTGTGGCAAAAAGCACTCTTGGCATAAGTTTTGTTGAGTTTACGGCTAGATTTAAAGAAACAGTGGGTGTTGAGCATATTTTAATTGGTCTCATAAAAGCGCCATTTTTTGGCTGGATTATAGCAACTATAGGGTGCTTTAGAGGTTTTGAGATAAGCTCTTCTACTCAAAGTGTTGGCAAATATACAACCATAAGTGTTGTAAATGCAATATTTTGGGTCATAGCCTTTGATGCACTAGCATCTGTATTTTTAACAAAGATGGATATATAGATGATAGAGGTTAAAAACTTAAGCACCAAGTTTGGCTCTCACCTTGTGCATGATAATCTAAATCTTAATATAAAACAACATGAAATATATGGACTTTTAGGTGTAAGCGGAAGTGGTAAAACGACCTTGCTTAGGCAGATGATACTTTTACAAAAAATTCACTCAGGAAGCATAAAGATACTTGGAAAAGAGTTAAAAAACATAAGCGAACAAGAGGCCAATGAACTTCAAAAAAATTGGGGAGTTTTATTTCAATTTTCAGCCCTTTTTACCTCGCTAAATATTTATGAAAATATCGCCATACCACTTAGTGAACATACAAACTTGCCAAGCTATATCATAAAAGATATTGTACTAACAAAACTCAAGATGGTGGGTCTTGAGGAAAAAGTCTCATACCTTTTTCCCTCCCAACTTAGTGGAGGCATGAAAAAAAGAGTTGGACTCGCTAGAGCCTTAGCACTTGACCCTAAGATTTTATTTTTAGATGAACCAACCTCAGGGCTTGACCCCTCAAGTGCAAGGGAATTTGATGAGCTAATGTTAAATCTAAGAGAACTTTTAGGGCTTAGCATTGTTATGGTAACCCATAATAAAGACACCATAGAGCATGTCTTAGATAGATTTATACTACTAGGCAATGGCAAGGCAATTATGGAAGGAAACTTTGAAGAGTTTAAAACAAATTACAAAAATGAATTTGAAAAGTTTATGGAGTAAGTATGGAAAAAAGAGGAAATTTTATAGCACTAGGTTTTTTTATGGTTTGCATATTTTTAGCAGGCATTGGTGTCATTTTGTGGCTTAATAACTACTCAAACAGTGACAACTACAAGCACTTTATGGTAAATACAAAAGATTCAGTCTCAGGGATAAGTAAAAAAGCTCCTGTAAAATACCGCGGTGTTGTCATAGGAGAGGTTGTAGAAGTATTTATAAACCCTCTAAATTCTGAAGAAGTAAGTATAAAAATACGAGTAAAATCGTCTTCTCCCATTAAAGAAGACACCTATGCCATCATAGAACCCCAAGGCATAACAGGACTTAGCTACATACAGCTAGAAGGTGGCTCAAATGCCTCTGCCCTACTAAAAACATCCTCAAAAAAACCAGCCATAATACAAGCAAGGGCTTCCTTTTTTACCCAATTAAACACAAACCTTAGAGGGCTTGGAGAAAAAAGTACTCAAATGCTAGATAAGGCAAACAAAATCTTGAGTGAAAAAAATATTAAAAATATAGAAAAAATACTAGAAAATACCGCACAAATAAGTCAAAAAATGCAAGCTCAAGGTAAAAATATAGAACAATTTATAAATAATGCCAACAAGATAGAAATAGCTACTCTTAAAGCTACAAAACAGATAACAAAAATGTCAAAAATCATATCTCGTGCAGTAGAAAACGATGGTTTAAAAGCAATGAAAAAAATGTCAGACGCAGCTGATAGTGTAAAAATAACCATGGACAAAGCTGAAAAAAAGATGGATGAGGGAATGATGGACTTTAAAGGTGCTACCCAAAGTCTAACATCACCATTAAATCAAACACTCCAAAGACTTGATATTTTGATTTTGCAAACACAAGGCTTGGTTGAGCAGTTAGAAAAAAGTCCATCTGACCTACTTTATAAACACTCAAAACAAAAACTAGGACCCGGAGAAAAACGATGAAAAGATTAAATATATTGCTACCCATTTTGCTATTGCAAGCTTGCTCATTGAAGCCAGATTTCAACTCAAGCCCAACTGTTGACGAATACCTCATACAAAAACCCCATGTATTAAAACAAGAGAAAAAACACCCCCAAACCCTAAAGATTATCACTCCTATAGCACCAAGTTATATGTTTTCTAAAAAAATAATATATATCTCAAAAGATGGCTCTTATGGTTCTTACGCATATAGTTTTTGGGGAGAAAATCTAGTAAAACAGTTGCAGTTTTTACTAACATTTAGCCTAAGTGAAAGTTTTAAAAATGTCATCATAGCTCCGTCTATGGCAAAATATGACTTAATGCTTGAAACTAGAGTTCAAAGCTTTGAGCTTGATGAAAAAAAGTCGCAAGTAAATCTTATACTAGAAGCCTTTTTACTAAATAAAGATAAAAACATTGTAAAAAGCAAGTCATTTAACATCAGTTCAAAACTTAAGAGTATAAATCCCTCTAGCGTAGTAAAAGCCCATAGTGAAATAATCCAAAAACTCCATAAGCAAATCTCACATTGGCTTATAGATATAAACTAGCTTTACCTGTCACTTAATGTTCTGCTAACTGCGTCCTTCCAGCCTTCATATAGCTCATCTTTTAGCTCTTTTTGCATGTTTGGCTCAAAGGTCTTCTCCAAATGCCAGTTTTTTGAAAACTCTTCCATGCTAGGGTAAAATCCATTTTTCATACCAGCTAAATATGCCGCTCCTAAAGCTGTGGTTTCTAAAAGCTTTGGTCTGTCTATGTTTACCCCTAAAACATCACTTAAAAACTGCATAGTCCAATCTGAGGCACTCATGCCTCCATCTACTCTTAGCACACTATGCTTTATGCCGTACTCTTCGCAGTCTTTCTCCATGGCAACAAGCAAGTCTTTACTTTGAAAACCAACACTTTGCAAGGCTGCTTTGATTAAATCTTTTTGACTTGTATTTCTCGTTAACCCAAACATAGCACCCCTACATTCACTATCCCAGTAAGGAGAACCAAGACCTGTAAAAGCGGGAACTAGATATATCTGTTCATCTGCATTTTTAGCCAACTCTTCACTCTCTTTTGCCTCTTTTATGATGCCAAGTCCGTCTCTTAGCCACTGCACCACTGCTCCTGCCACAAAGATAGACCCCTCTAAGGCATAAGTGGTTTTACCATCTAGTCTATAGGCTATGGTAGATAAAAGCTTGTGATGGGATTTTACCATATGTTCACCTGTGTTTAAAAGCATAAAACAACCAGTTCCATAAGTGGATTTTATCATTCCCTTTTTAAAACAAGCTTGACCTATGGATGCGGACTGCTGATCCCCTGCCACTCCATTTATGGGTATAGTTGAGCCAAAAATTTCCGTTATTCCAAACTCATCAGCACAGTCTTTAACCTCAGGTAAGATATGCATAGGAATATCTAATAAAGAGCAAATCTGCTCATCCCAACAGTTTTCATTGATATTATAAAGCATAGTTCTTGAAGCATTTGTAGCATCAGTTGCGTGAACTTTTCCTTTAGTTAAACGATAAATCAAAAAACTATCTATTGTGCCAAACAAAAGCTCTCCATCTACTGCTTTTTGTTTTGCTCCATCTACATTTTGCAGTATCCATCTTAGTTTTGTTCCTGAAAAGTATGGGTCAAATAAAAGACCAGTTTTTTCATTTAGCATTTTCTCGTGACTTTTTAAGCTTTGGCAAAACTCGCTTGTACGTCTATCTTGCCAAACTATGGCATTATATATGGCCTTACCCGTGTTTTTATCCCAAACCACAGTAGTTTCACGCTGATTTGTTATGCCTATACTTACTATATCTTCTCCATCTACTCCATTTGCCTCCATAACCTCTTTGCAAATCTCAACAACACCCTCAAAAATCTCTTCACTATCATGCTCAACCCAGCCTGATTTTGGAAAGTATTGTTTAAACTCTTTTTGTGCCATGCCTTTTATATTCATTTTTTTGTCAAAAAGTATGGCTCTGCTTGATGTGGTTCCTTGGTCGATAGATAAGATATATTTCACAATTGTTCCTTTAAAAAAGGGGCTTAAAGCCCCTTAAAATGTTATTATTTCCAAGATTTGATTAGCTCATCATAAGAGATGGTAATCGGCTTTGGCTTTTCGTTTGCTAGTTTTGCCTTTGGAGCGCCGGGTTGTGATAACCAGTACTTGTCATCTTTAATTTCATTTAGCTTAGGACCCTTATCTCCTTGAACCTTTGAACGCTGTATTCTTTTTAAAACCTTCTCTTGAGCTTTACATAAAGAATCAAGTGCCTCCTTTGCAGACTTAGCACCAGATGATGCATCACCTATATTTTGCCACCAAAGCTGAGCTAGTTTTGGATAGTCAGGTACATTTGTTCCAGTAGGAGACCAAGCAGTTCTAGCAGGGCTTCTGTAAAACTCTACTAAGCCTCCAAGTTTTGGAGCACGCTTTGTAAATGACTCGTCATTTATAGTTGATTGGCGTATAAAAGTTAAACCAACGTGAGATTTTTTAACATCCACTGTTTTTGAAGTAACAAACTGAGCATAAAGCCAAGCAGCCTTTGCCCTTTTTACAGGAGTTGATTTCATCAAAGTCCAAGAACCTGCATCTTGATAGCCTATCTTCATACCCTTAGTCCAGTAAGCACCGTGAGGGGATGGAGCCATTCTCCACTTTGGTAAACCATTTTTGTCCACAACAGGAATATTTGGTTTTACCATGTCGGCAGTAAAGGCTGTGTACCAAAATATCTGCTGAGCCACATTTCCTTGTGCAGGAACAGGGCCAGCTTCGCTAAATACCATACCCGCTGCACCTTTTGGAGCGTATTTTTTAAGCCATTGTGTATATTTTTCTACAGCGTAAACTGCGGCAGGAGAGTTTGTAGCACCTCCTCTATTTACGCATGAGCCAACAGGTTGAGATTTTTTGTTTACTCTAATTCCCCACTCATCTACAGGAAGTCCGTTTGGCTCTCCCTTGTCTCCCATACCTGCCATACTCATCCAAGCGTCAGTAAATCTCCAACCTAAAGATGGGTCTTTTTTACCATAATCCATATGTCCATAAACTTTTTTACCATCTATCTCACGTCCGGTAAAAAACTCTGCTATATCTTCATAGGCTGACCAGTTTACAGGAACACCTAGCTCGTAGCCGTATTTTTTCTTGAAATCTTCTTTATTTTTTGGGTCGTTAAACCAGTCATATCTAAACCAATAAAGGTTTGCAAACTGTTGGTCAGGAAGTTGATAAAGCTTGCCATCAGGTCCTGTTGTAAATGAAGAGCCTATAAAATCTTTTAAATCCAATGTTGGGCTTGTTACATCTTTACCCTCGCCGTTCATCCAATCAGTTAAATTTCTAACTTGCTGATATCTCCAGTGAGTACCTATAAGGTCAGAGTCATTTATGTAAGCGTCATAGATATTTTGACCTGTTTGCATTTGGGTTTGAAGCTTTTCAACCACATCACCCTCGCCAATGATATCGTGAACAACTTTAATACCCGTTAAATCATAAAATGCCTTAGTTAAAGTTTTACTCTCATATACGTGAGTAGCAATTCCTTCGGAGACAACTTTTATCTCCATGCCTTTAAATGGTGCCGCAGCTTTTTCAAACCAAGCAAGCTCTTTTTTTTGCTCATCTACACTTAGAGTAGATGGAGTAAATTCTTTGAGCCATTTTTCTTCATTTTGCATAGCGTTTAAAGCTGAGCTAAAAGCTAAAACCGTAGCTAAAGAAACTAAAATCTTTTGTTTCATATTTTCTCCTTTTTGACTTATTAAATCACACCCAGATAAAAACCGCTAGGGCGTAAAAACCGCAAACAACCAATGCCCAATAGATGGGCGAACCAAAAAAAGCTAACCAAGCAAGGCATATAAATGCACTCCCTAGCAAACTTAAAAATAGCCTATCACCCGGTGTGGTTTTGATACGCAAAATGCCACGCCTAGGAGCTTGAGGAGCTTTTATGCTCCAAATAGTCATGCTAATTAAAGCTAAGGCGATAAGGGCAAAAAATATAGCCGTTGGTTTTGTCCAAGCCATCCATGATAAATCCATATTTTCTCCTTACACCCTACCTAAACTTAGCCCTTTGGCTATGTGATTTCTTACAAAATATATAACCAATGCACCAGGAATTAGCGTTAAAACCCCAGCTGCTGCTAAAACACCCCAGTCTACTCCTGAAGCCGATACCGTTTTTGTCATGGTTACAGCTATTGGCTTAGCATTTACCGAAGTTAAGGTTCTACTAAGTAAAAGCTCGACCCATGAAAACATAAAGCAAAAAAATGCAGCCACACCTATACCTGAGGCGATTAGTGGCATAAAAATCTTTCTAAAGAAAGCAAAAAAACTAAAGCCATCTATATATGCTGTCTCGTCTATCTCTCTTGGAATACCTCTCATAAAACCCTCAAGTATCCAAACGCTCAGTGGAACATTAAAAAGAGTATGGGCAAGGGCTACTGCTATGTGAGTATCAAAAAGCCCCACACTCGAATAGAGCTGAAAAAACGGCAAAGCAAAAACAGCAGGTGGTGCCATACGGTTGCTTAAAAGCCAAAAAAATAGGTGATTATCCCCTAAAAACCTATATCTTGAAAAGGCATAAGCTGCGGGCAAGGCTACGCTTATGGAGATAAGAGTATTTAAAACAACATATATGATAGAGTTGATATAACCCCAGTACCAACTTGGGTCTGTAAAGATAGTTATATAGTTTGCAAAAGTGAGATTGTTTGGAAAAAGAGAGAAAGCTCCCATAATCTCTTCATTTGTCTTTAAACTCATATTTATAAGCCAGTAGATGGGCAAGGTTAAAAAGAGTATATATAAAAACATGATTATTTTTGATTTTTTTGAAAAAGTATACTTATCCATTTACGCCTCCTGCTTATCTAGGTTTGTCATGATGGTAAAAAATGCCCAAGAAACTAGCAAAATAACCAAAAAGTAAATGATAGAAAATGCAGCTGCAGGTCCCAAGTCAAACTGCCCTATAGCCATCTTTACTAAGTCTATGGATAAGAAAGTTGTTGAGTTTCCAGGCCCTCCTCCAGTTACCACCATAGGCTCAGTATATATCATAAAGCTATCCATAAAACGCAACAAAACTGCGATTAGAAGTACTCCCATCATCTTAGGCAGTTCTATGTATCTAAAAACACTCCATCTTGAAGCTTGGTCAATCTTTGCTGCTTGATAATAAGCTGATGGAATGGATTGAAGCCCAGCATAGCATAAAAGAACCACAAGTGAAGTCCAGTGCCATACATCCATGATGATGATAGTAGCCCAAGCTGAGAGTATATCTTGTGAATAATTATAGTCAAGTCCTATTTTATTTAAAGCATACCCCATAAGCCCGATATCTGCTCTTCCAAAAATCTGCCAAATCGTTCCAACGACATTCCAAGGTATAAGTAAAGGAAGAGAGATAACGATAAGACAAACACTTGCCCAAACACCTTTTTTAGGCATATTTAAAGCTATGAAAATGCCAAGAGGAACCTCTATAGCTAAGATGATAGAGGTAAATAAAATCTGCCTACCTAGAGCATCTTTTATACGCTGTGAGCTTAAAACCTCACTAAACCACTCAAGCCCCACAGGGAAAAAGACATTGTTTCCAAAGGTATCTTGAACAGAGTAGTTAACCACTGTCATGAGTGGAATGACCGCTGAAAATGCCACTAGTAAAAAAACCGGAAGCACTAAAAACCATGCTTTTTGATTTACGGTTTTTCTCATGCTTCCTCCTTTACTAGCCAATCATCTTGATATATATTTATCTTATCTGTATCAAAACTTATATATTTCATATCAGGAGTTACCTTTTTTTCTTCTTTTACGATGATGTTTACATGCACTCCATTTAATCTTGCTCTGACTATTTGATGATGTGCCACATCTTCGACTCTTACAACTTCAACTTCTATGCCACTTTTATCATCGCTTAAGGTAGTAAACTCGGGTCTGATGCCAAGTTGCAACTTACCACTTAAGTCTTTATACTTTTTATCTAGCTTTAGCTTACTGCCTGCTAACTTAAAGCCTCCATCTACTTGTTCTATATCAAAGATATTCATACCCGGACTTCCTATAAAATATCCCACAAAAGTATGGGCAGGTGCTTCAAAAAGCTCTTCAGGGGTTCCGATTTGGAGTATTTGACCTTCATTCATAACCACAACCTTGTCAGCAAAAGTCAAAGCTTCGGTTTGGTCATGGGTTACAAAAATCATCGTATGCCCAAGCTCTTTATGTATGGCTTTGAGCTGAGTTCTAAGTTGCCATTTCATATGCGGGTCGATAACAGTTAAAGGTTCATCAAAAAGTATGGCATTTACATCTTCTCTGACAAGCCCACGTCCAAGTGAGATTTTTTGTTTCTCATCAGCACCCAAGCCCACAGCCTTTTTATCAAGCATATCCTCAAGACCTATGGCCTTAGCTATTTTTAAAACTCTTTTTTGAATATATTTTTTATCAAGCTTACGATTTTTTAGAGGAAATTCAAGATTTTGTCTAACAGTCATGGTATCATAGATGACAGGGAACTGAAACACTTGGGCTATATTTCTTTTTACTGTATCTGCATTTGTCATATCCACATCATCAAACATAATCTTCCCTTGAGAAGGATTTATGATGCCTGATATGATATTTAAAAGCGTACTTTTCCCACAACCTGAAGGCCCTAAAAGCGCATAAGCTTCTCCATCTACCCACTCATGATTCATGGGTTTTAGTGCATAATCTTCTTTATTTTTTGGCTCTAATTTATATGAATGAGCTAGGTTTTCAAAAACTATCTTTGCCATATCTTACCTTTCGCCCACATAAGAAGCACTTTTTAACAAATCTCCATTTTTAGCAAAAACAAAGATATGCTTTGTGTCAAGATATACATCTATATTGCAATCATACTCAAGGTCATGAACACCATGAACAACCCCTATCCAAGCGTCATCTTCATGTCTCATGTGCAAATAGGTCTCTGAACCTGTTATCTCGGTTATGTCAAGATGAGCTGAAAATTTTATGATATTTCCGGTATGGGCTTTTATCTCCAAATGATTTGGTCTAAAACCAGCTATATAAAAACCGTCTTCAAGCCCCTCTAGGGCATCTAAAGCTCTTGCTTTTTCATTTTTACCATAATATATAAACTCGCCTTTTTTTCTAAAGTTTAAAAAGTTCATAGCAGGATTTGAAAAAACTCTAGCCGTGGTTGTAGTATTTGGCTTATGATAAACTTCATTTGTTTTGCCAAATTGAGTTATGCGTCCCTCCCACATCACAGCAACATTTCCGCCCAAAAGCAAAGCCTCTTCAGGCTCTGTAGTGGCATAAACAAATATAGAATTTGACTCTTTAAAAATCTTTGGTATCTCTTCACGAAGCTCTTCTCGAAGTTTATAGTCAAGATTTGCCAAAGGTTCATCTAGTAAAACCAAGGTCGAGCCTTTTACTAAAGACCTTGCAAGGGCACATCGTTGTTGCTGACCGCCCGAGAGTTCAAGTGGTTTTTTATCTAGTATTTTATCTAGCTTCATGAGCTTGGCTGTTTTTAAAACTGCTTTTTTTATCTCATCTTCACTTTTTTTCATAATACGAAAAGGAACTGCAATATTTTCATAAACACTCAAAGATGGATAGTTTATAAACTGCTGATAAACCATAGCAATATGCCTATCTTGCACCCTGAGTCCAGTTACATCTTTGCCTTCAAAAAAAATCTTTCCTCTAGTTGGCACATCGAGTCCAGCCATGATACGCATCAGAGTAGTTTTACCCGATAAAGTTCTTCCTAAAAGCACATTCATAGTGCCTTTTTCTAATTTTAAATTTGTTTTGTATATATGAGTTTTGCCATCAACTTCCATACAAACATCTTTTAGTTCCAAGGACATAAATCCTCTCTCCTCATTAAATCACATTTTACAAAAATTTATGATGTCAAAATAATCTTAAAAAGTGGCTTAAAAATGCAAATTTGAATATCTTTTTTTGTCATTTAAACAAGTTTTTAAACATTAAGCATTATAATTTACATAATTTAAATCTTGGAGTCAATATGCAAGAGTATGATATTATCATAATAGGTGGTGGGGCAAATGGTTGTGGCATAGCACTAGATGGAGCTAGCAGAGGCTTTAAAACACTTCTTTTGGAACAAAACGACTTTTGCGAAGGAACAAGTTCGAGAAGCACAAAACTTCTTCATGGTGGTGTAAGATACCTCGAGGCTGCTGTTAAAAAACTAGACCTTGCTCAATACAAACTTGTAAAAGAAGCTCTAAAAGAACGATACATTGCTTTAAAAAATGCCCCAAAACTTAGCTCAAAACTCACCCTAGTAACACCCATCTACCGATGGTGGGAACTTCCTTATATGTTCATAGGGCTTAGTTTGTATGATTTTATATCAGGCAAAAGAGGTTTAGGACGCAGTAAAATCATATCCAAATCAAATGTCTTAAAACTCTTTCCTCATATAAAAAAAGAGGGGCTTGTGGGTGCAGTTGAGTATTATGATGGAAGCTTTAATGATGCAAAATTTTCCATAAGCTTGCTTAAAACTGCTCAAACTTATGGTTGTGAGGCAAAAAACTACCATAAAGTTAAAAGTTTTTTATATGAAAATGATAAAGTATGTGGAGTTGAGGTAGAAGATAGCATAAACAAAGAAACAAAAACCTACAAAGCAAAGGTTATCATAAATGCCACTGGGGCATTTTCAGATGAGACAAGAAAGTTAGATGAAAAAAACTCAAAGCCCAAACTTGAACTCAGTTCAGGCATTCACATAGTATTAGATAAAAAATATCTACCAAACAACAAAGGACTTATGATACCAAAAACAAAGGATGGACGTGTTCTTTTCATACTTCCTTGGATGGATAAATGTTTAGTAGGAACCACAGATGAAAGCTGTAAGCTAGAGCAAAGACCAGAGGTTAGAGATGAGGATATTGAATATATTTTAGAACATTTAAAAATCTACTTTGACATACACATAAGCAAAGATGAAATACTATCTTCTTGGTCAGGCATAAGGCCTTTAGTGGCAAGCGATAGCGAAGATACAGCAAGCGTAGTTAGAGAGCATGAGATATTTAGCTCAAAAAGCGGACTTTTAAATATCATAGGTGGAAAATGGACAACATATAGAAAAATTGCCGAACAAGTGGTAGATGAAGCCATAAAGCAAGGAAATCTTACACAAGCTTTGTGTATAACTGAAAAAATAGAGTTAAAATACAGAGATGATTTTACCCATAAAGGCTCACCTTTACATCCTAACTACCCGCATACAAAAGAGGAGCTTATATACTGCATACAAAATGAATTTGTCAAAAAACCACTTGATTTTTTAGTGCGTCGCACAAGTCTTGGGCTTGTTGACAAGAGAGCTTGCTTAGACATCTTAGAAGAAGTTTCTAACACTATAGCAAAAGAGTTAGATTGGAGTGATGAAGAGCTAAAAGAACAAATCTCTCAAGCACGTTTTATACTTTCAAATAGCCTTTAATTTTCCATTAAAGGCTATTTAGAGATTTTTTAGCACACATTAAAAGTTCATCTATATCCCTACCATCTTTTTCATAAAAATCCAACTGAAGTCTATAGCTTAGCTTATCATCAAAATAAAAACTAAAAACCAAATAACCCTCATAAAGTTTAGCTTTTGGGCTTTTCTTTTTGGGGTCTAGCTTGTCATTTTCATATGTTAAAATATGTATTTTATATTTTGCATCATCTTTTTTGTGATTAAGTAAAGTTGCAAAATCCTTAGCAATATCTTTTGAGTTTATATAACTAAACAATTTCGTTTTCATATATTTTGATTTTTGCTCACTTATAGAAATAGTAAAATTTCCATTCTTTATAGCTTTTTGGATAGGTATTATATCTTTTGGGTGATATATTTTTTCAAAAGTAGTGGTTTTTTTGTGGCACTGTATCCTAAAACTTTTAGCACTAGACTTAGCGGATTGATTGTATGCATAAAAGCCTAGCACTAAAATAAAAACAACTATTGCAAAGATGTATCTTTTCATCTCATCTAGTGAGAATTACAGCTTCCTTGTTCTATGCTTTTTAACTCTCCGCTATTAAAAGCAGCGATGGCTTCTTGTACAGTTTTTGAACCATTATCTAGCTTTACATCAAGACCTTTTTGCTTAAATATTCTAGCAGGATTGTCGCCTATGCCACCGACTATAAGAACATCAGGCTCATAAGATAAAACCTTCTTAGCTGAGCCACCACAGGAATGTTTATCCTTTGTGTTTTCAAAACTTTCAGCACTTGCAAATCCATTCTCGCCTATAGTTACTAAAGTGTAAAATTTTGCCTTTCCAAAATGTCCTGATATAGCACTTAAAAGCCCGTTTTCATTGTTTGTAGGTATGAGTATTTTCATTATTTTAACTCCTTTATCCATTGCTCCATAAAAACGCCTAGCTCTTCATTTGGAGCCTTAAGATAACTTATAAAAAACTCATCTTCGCTCTCAACCACACCTATAACTCTAGGCCTAACAGCTAGTATTGCTTTTTTGGGTATCGCTTTGCCAAAACAAAACATAATATTTTTGGCACCTATTATGCCCTCTTCTATCTTACCGCCTAGTGAATTTGTATGCTCATAGTTATCAAATTCACCAACATATACGGCTATTGGATGAGATTCTATCTTTTGTTTTAAAAAATCAAAAATCTCATCTATGTTTTTATATTTACCTTTGCCTATGGTTGTTGTTAATACCGGATATTGATCTAGTAGTTGTATCTTTTGCATTATACTCCTTTTTCAAAAAGAGAATAATATCAATTTTAGACATTTATGTCAAGGAGTAAATAATAAGAAAAAGTTATTTCGTCAGCTAATCTTTATAGCCCTGCTTCTTTGATAGCTTCTGCTTGAAAAAATGTTATAATTGGGTCTATAACTTCGTCAAAAAGTCCACCCTCCATAATAGCGTCTAGCCTATAAAGAGTAAGATTTATTCTGTGATCGCTTATACGATTTTGTGGGTAGTTGTAAGTTCTTATCCTAGCACTTCTATCTCCGCTTCCAACTTGACTTTTTCTCTCTTCGCTTTGCTTTGCTAGCCTCTCTTGTTCTTGCATATCAAAAAGTCTTGCTTTTAAGACTTTTAAAGCAGCATCTTTGTTTTTATGTTGACTTTTTCCATCTTGATTTACAACAACTAAGCCTGTTGGTAAGTGGGTAATTCTAACAGCACTATCTGTAGTATTTACACTCTGTCCACCATTTCCGGATGAACGCATAACATCTATTTTTAAGTCATTTGGATTTATATCTATCTCAACATCATCAACCTCAGGCATCACAGCAACAGTAATAGCTGAAGTGTGAACTCTACCTTGAGATTCTGTGGCAGGAACCCTTTGAACCCTATGAACTCCGCCCTCATACTTAAGTCTACTATAAGCTCCCTCACCTTTTATCAAAACTATAACCTCTTTCATACCACCCATAACACTCTCACTTTGGCTAACGATTTCGGCTTTCCAGCCTCTAAGTTCAGCGTATCTTAGGTATGAGCGAAACAAATCAGCCACAAAAAGTGCAGCCTCATCCCCACCTGTTCCAGCTCTTAACTCTAAAAAGATATTTTTATCATCATTTTTATCTTTTGGCAACAATAAAAGCTTTATCTCTTCTTCCAATAAAGGCTTTTGAGGCTCAAGCTCTTTTAGCTCCTCTTTTGCAAGCTCTCCTAGCTCACTGTCATCAAGAAGTTCTTTGTTCTCTTCTATGCCATCACATATATCTATGTACTGCTCAGCTTTTTGTTTAAGCTCTTCAAGGCTTGACTGCTCTTTGCTAAGTTCAGTCATCTTCTTTATGTCATTTGCGATATCAGGAGAGCTTAGAAGCTTACTAAGCTCTTCGTATCTAGTAAGAAATGGTTGTAGTTTTTCTTTTAGCATATTTTAAAAGCTATTAGGCAGCTTTTTGTGAGTTTACTAGTTTTGCAAGACGGCTGATTTTTCTAGCTGCTGTATTTTTCTTTAAAAAGCCTCTGCTTACATAGCTATGTAAAGCCTTGTTTGCAACCTTTAAAGCCTCCTCAGCTTTAGCCATATCTTTAGCCTCAACTGCTTCTCTTACAGCTTTAACTATGTTTTTCATTCTTGTTCTGTAAAAACGATTTCTCTCAGTTCTTACTTTAGTTTGACGAACTCTTTTTTCGGCTGATTTATGATTTGCCATTGAAATTTCCTCTTTTAATTTTAATATAAGCTTGTGATTATAGTGAAAAAAAGTTTAAAAACTGCTTATTTTAAGTATATTTTAAAAAATATTTTGCTTCCTAGTGCTTTTTGTAGCTTTAAGGAAACTATAAAATTAAACATAACATATCATTATAAAAAATTTAAAATAAAATAAAAAATAATAATTATTTTACCATCCTCCATCTACCCTTTTATAAAACCAAAATTATGGGCTTTAAAAGAGTTTTAAAAA